>LAHR01000957.1_pt1 | contig 37960 bp, 55 predicted proteins | sample 329641 | NCBI WGS metagenome assembly LAHR01 (sample SAMN03275701, study PRJNA271635) | activated sludge metagenome | isolation source: Sample C-3 Sludge from acetogenic chamber (third chamber) of Anaerobic...
TCTTGGAGCGAAGTCCAACCCGCAGGGGATGCCAATAAGTATTGGCAAACCTCCGCAATGTCGGATGACGGGTCGGTTATTCTGGCTGGCATATATTCCACCACCGATGGTCGCCTCCACCTATCCACCAACTCAGGCGCCTCTTGGAGCGAAGTCCAACCTGCTGGGAACGCGAATATGAGGTGGCGTACCTCCGCAATGTCGGATGACGGGTCGGTTATTCTGGCTGGCATATATTCCACCACCGATGGTCGGCTTTATCTCGGCACGGAAGCCTCGCCCAGTCAAAACCTCACCCTCACCTGCGCCGCCGGTTCGTACTCGCTGACTGGCTCATCGGTAACGCTCACGCACACGCCCGCATCGCAAAACCTGACGCTCTCGTGCAACGCTGGGAGCTACGCGCTAACAGGCACTAACGCCGACTTGACGGTCAAGCGGAATTATGTGCTTTCGTGTGAGGCTGGCTCGTATAGTCTGACAGGCACGAACACGGCTCTTACGTCCGCACGCACGCTCATTTGCGAACCTGCATCGGGCGGTGCTTATCCCGACATTATCGTGAGCGGAGCTGGCACGACTGACGTAAATGGGACGTATGCTTATGTGGCACACTGGGGCGGCAAGCCGCTCTACACTAACGGCGACAACAGCATTTGGTGGGATGACAATAAGTGGGCAATTATTAACGCTTTTGAAAGTGGCAATCGCTACGAATCTACCGATGACGTAGCCACGCCCGATTTAGTCACCACTTGGACTGTTGGCGGTGACGGCACTCTGCCAGTTCCAACCGTGATATCTGGCACAAACGCTTACACGCTCACAGGAACGGATGTAACGCTCACTTATACGCAAGGTGCGCAATCCTACACGCTCACTTGTGAGGCTGGCTCATACTCGCTGACTGGCTCATCGGTCACGCTCACCTACACACCATCCGCGCAAAACCTGACGCTTGCTTGTAATGCGGGTACATACTCGCTGACTGGCACTAATGCAACCTTATTCGCGGCGATCAAACCTGCCACAGACGCGATGCTTACCAACCAGGCTTTCGGCTGGTTTGGCTTTCCGGTTGGCGGATTCCCGCTTGTTGCTGACCCCGTTACGCAAAACCTGACGCTCTCGTGTGAAGCGGGCACGCTGGCATTGACTGGCTCTGCTGTTACATTTGAAGTCAAGCGGAATTATGTGCTGACCTGCAATGCGGGTTCGTATACACTCACCGGCTCGGATGTAACTCTTGACCCGACATTCCATTATTCGATTGCTTGTGAACCAGGTTCATATGCTCTAACTGGTACGGACATTAGTTTCGGCAACATGAAGGCTTACTCGCTCACTTGTGAGGCAGGCAGTTACACGCTCACCGGAACGGGTGTTACATTCCAGACACTGCGCAATTATACATTGGCTTGCAGCGCAGGTTCTTACTCGCTTACCGGTACAGACTGTACACTCTCAACCATACACAATTATTCGCTTTTGTGTACGGCCGGAAGTTACACGCTAACGGGTACGTCTGCATCGCTTACCTCATCTCGAACAATGGCGTGCAACGCAGGTTCGTACACTTTGACTGGCACGAATGCCGGTCTATACCGCGCGTTGGTTATGCCTTGCGGGGCTGGCTCTTATGCTCTCACTGGCACGGATGCAAGCCTGACATCACACCGCATATTCGCACTCGGCGTTGGAAGTTATGTTCTGATTGGCACGAACGCAGGCTTGTTCATTCTCTCGCCAACACCGGCTTGTAGAACTTACACAATTGACGCTGAAGGCAGACTTTACACAATCGCTGGCGATAATCGCGAATTTGACATTCTGGCTGAAAATCGCACATATGCTGTGCTGCAATGCACGGATGATGATTAAGGAGTTCTATGGCAAATAACCAATTTACGAAAGACCCTTCGGCAATACTGGACTGGGCTTTTGACTGGACGGACTGGCTCGCAGCCGCCGAAACAATAACCGATCACACCATCACAGCCGACACGGGATTGACGGTGGACTCCAGCACCGAAGATGCCGGCGTTGTGACTGTCTGGCTCTCAGGTGGCACAGCGGGCGAAAATTACAAAGTGGCGTGCCTGGTTACCACGAGCGCTGGAAGAACCGACGAGCGCACGATCTGGATTAAGGTCACGAATAGATGAGCGATACCCTGCTGGTTGTGCTAAGCGATACCCATATCGGCAGCAGTACGGCTATATCACCGCTCAAATTCGTGGTTCACGGGCGGTCTACCAACGAGGCGCAGGTGACGGAGGCAAACCGCTTGCAGAAGTGGCTATACCGCAACTGGATCGACCTGTTCGATTATGTAAAGGACAAAGCCCGTAAGCACCGCGTCATCGTTGCACACCTGGGCGATGTAATTGACTTCAACCATCACGGGAGTACGCAGCTCGTGCAAGAGATTGGTGATCAGGTCGTTATGGCAAAGGAACTGCTGATGCCATACCGCGAAATTGCCGACAAGTTCATCGGCATCTTAGGCACGGCTGTTCACGCTGGCACGGATCACGCGGTTGAAACTGACCTTTACCGGCAACTTGAAGCCGATTACATTGAACAGCAGATGACGATTGACATTGACGGCGTACTGGTAGACCTGGCTCATCACGGGCGCGCGGGCTTCCGCCCCTGGTCTTCATCAGCCGCCAACCTTGCAAGCGAGATCATCATCGACTACGCCACGCAGGGACTGCCATTGCCTAACTTTATTTTCAGGGGGCACTTGCACACGATTGATGACAGCGGCTCGAAGTTCGAGAATACGCGCCTAATCCAGTGCCCAAGCTGGCAACTTCGCACCACGTATGCGAACAGGGTCGCGGGCAATACCAGACGATCGGACATCGGCGCGGTATTGCTCAATGACGGCAAACTGGACTTGACCAAGTCCCGTTATCGCGGACAACCTGACGGGAGGAAAATCACAAAGTTATGACAGAGTACGAATTACTTGAAGAACTCGCGCGTGAACTCTCATTGCCGGAAATTGAGCCGGACGAAGTGACGGCCCAAAGCGTCGCAGATTACACGGGCGTGAGTTGGAGCAAGGCATCGGCGGTACTCAAAGCCAAACTTGCCGCTGGGGAATTGACCGCGCGGCAAGTTAGAACGCAGAACGGCAAGCCGGCGACCGCGTACAGGAAGTCTGCCTAATGCCAGTCTATGCGTATCAATGCGCATCGTGCCAGCGCACATTCGACATGTTCCAGCATTACACCGATGACCCGCTCACGGTCTGCCCGGACTGCGGAACGGTTACGCTGCGGAAAGTCTATTCGCCAACGCCCGTTCACTTCAAGGGCGAGGGGTGGTACGTCAAGGATAAGAAGGTGGCGGATTATGGATAGTTTTTACTCGGAAGAAGAACTGCAATCCATTGGCTTTAAGTCTGTTGGAAAGAATGTAAAACTAAGCAGAAACACCTCACTTTATGGCATAAACAAAATCAGCATCGGCGATAACACCAGGATTGACGATGACTGTCTTCTGTCTGGCAATATTACGATTGGGCGCAACGTGCATATTGCCGCTGGCTGTTACTGTTTCGCTGGCGACGCAGGTATTGATCTGCATGATTTTGTTGGCACGTCTTCGCGTACGGTTATTTATGCGGTCACCGATGATTACTCCGGTTCAGCCATGACAAACCCTACCATTCCTGATGATTTGCGCAACGTACAAAAGGGGAAGGTGGTACTCAACCGCCACTCCCTGGTAGGCACGAGCTGCGTGATATTGCCCGGCGTTGATCTTGGCGAAGGCTGTTCTGTCGGTGCGATGAGCCTGGTCAACAAGTCACTTCCAGCGTGGACGATCTGCATCGGCATTCCGGCCAAGCCTTTGAAAGAACGCAAAAAGAATATTCTGGAACTCGAAAAAGTCTACTTAAGCGCGGCTCACAGATGATAGACAAATTGGATTGCGTATAAAATCCTGTCTTTTCTGGTATGCAATGCCGGAAAAGCAGGGATAGCGTGCCCGAAAGTCATTTGAGTTTATGCAACTTTCTGATAAAACTCATATGAAAAAGTGTTATTGTCAATAGAATGACAGAACTTTGGGGTAAACTGTGCAATAGCTTTGGGGCTGACAATCTTACATTTTGCTAACATTGAACATCTATAATATTAGTATGATTGGGTCTGATAAAGTGTCGCTGTAACCTTCTGGTTATGGAAACTCGGGAGCATTACCCGACAGATCCATTGTCTTGCGAAGACAGGGCAAAAGCGTCTACCTAACCAGTAGGCGCTTTTGTGTTCTGTCCACGTTTATGTAGTTTGTCATTAGCGGGCAAAAAAAGCCACTTTTTCACGCTTAGCGCTCGATCAGGCATAATCTACCACGCGCCGGCAATAAAGCGTGTCAATTCGCGCATCCCTGGATAAAACGAGTTCGTGCCAGTTTCGGAAATTGGTCTGTTTTACTATTGACTTTTGTAAAACAATCCCTTATAATGATGTCAAGATCAAATACAGAAAGGGAACATGAATGACAAAAAACAAAACGATTTACGTAGCGCTCAGGATGAACGAACTCGAAGCATCGAAGCTCGATTATATCCGCAAGCGGGGTGAAACGCGCTCCGCAGCAATCCGCCGTCTGATCAACGAGGCGTGGTGCGACCTGATGCACGAACAGGACGCAGAGAACCGCTTCAACGTCACCGACTATTTACCCCCCAATATTTAGAAAGGAGCATCATGGAGCAGTTTATTGATACGTTGATTTCGGCAGTAATGGTATCTGGTGTCATGCTGATTGGAGTTTTGGCATCAGCGATTTATGAGCATTACGAAAGGAAGTTGAAATGACCGCGCTGGGAATTGAATTTTCGTCACGGGATGCAGACTTGTTTTACTGGCCTAAGCCTTCGTTTCACGGCAAGCCGGTTGACCTGCTGGAAGTGGAAAGCCAGATCGACAAGCTGGAAGCGCGTTACATCAGGCTATCAGACGTTGAGCCGTTACCCTGGGCGGAGTTGGAAGAGCTGGACGATGAGATCAAGCAGCTCACGAAAATCAAGGATCGTATTTGGAACAAGTGGCAACAATCAATCAGCGAAATGCGAAAGGAACAGGTAACAGCATGAATAAGTCAGAAGGTATTCAGAATTTAGCAGCAGCATTATCGAAGGCGCAAGCGGAATTGCCCGCAATCAAGTTTGACAGCGTCAATCCATTTTTGAAGAACGGGTACGCAAGCCTGGGCGCGGTGATCGCCGGAAGTCGCTCGGTGCTGGCAAAGAACGGGTTAGCAGTCACGCAATTGACCTTTGGCGAGGATGGCGTGGTTGGCGTTGAAACGATGTTGCTCCATTCATCAGGCGAGTGGATCAGCGATCGGGTTTCGATGCAAGTTGGCGAGGAACGCGGCAAGTCAAGCGCCCAGGTTGCAGGCTCAATTGTAACCTACCTGCGGCGCTACGCTTTGGCATCCATTCTTGGAATATACGCGGATGAGGACGGGGACGGCAACGAGCCGAAGCCTGCCGAATTGAAAGCGCGGGAAGAAAAGCCGAAAGCGAAGGCTGTGAGTGACAGCGAGACCATGACCATTGAGCGTGCTTGCGCAATCACCAACAGCGAGGGCGTAAAGTACGGCGAGATCGCAAGCGAGAAGCTGCAAGCGATGGTGCTGGGCATCAACAAGGGGCTGAAGAACGGCGTGGATGACGCAAAAAAGGCTGAATACAACGAAAAGAAACAGGCAATCGGTGTAATCCTCAAGGCACGTGCGAACAAGGAAATATAGCCATGAGCGACAAGAAATACTGCGCAATTTGTAGTTACTTCGACATGGACTTAGGCAGACCGCGCGGGCATTTGTTTGCCTGCTCGTTACACAAAGAATACATCGAAGACGATAGCCAGGCTGAAACGTGTCCTGACTTCTGGAAAATCTTTACCCCGAAACCAGAGCGCAATGAGGTGACGAATGAACCCTAAAGAGTACTACCACCTCAAGACCGCGTCCATTACCGAAGCCGATGTCCGGCTGGTTGCCGCTTGCATGACCGACTATATCGGGGAAGCAAACGCTGTAAGGATTGAGAACCTCGCAGGGCGCGTTGGAATGCACGAACGCCAGGTACGCGACATTCTGGAAACTTTAGTTACGGTCTACCACTGGCCAATCGGCGCTCATGCTGGGAAGGCGGGGCGCTGGATCATCAACGACGAGAGCGAGCGCTGGCAGGTGCTGGGCGATCTTGAGTCGCGCATCCAGTCGCTCCGCAAACGGCGCGAGGCTCTGCTGACCGCGAAGGTGCCGAACGCGCTGGAACTCAACCGGCAAGAGGCGCGCCTGGTGCAGACGGGGTTGTTCTGAAAGGAATATGAATGACTAATCGAAAAGCAATATCAAAATCAACAAGGTTCGAAGTATTTAAGCGTGACAAGTTCACATGTCAATATTGCGGGAAAAGCGCGCCTGAGGTGGTCCTTCATATTGATCACATTCAGCCAATTTCAAAGGGCGGTGACAATTCAATCACTAACCTTATTACAGCTTGCGCATCTTGTAATGGCGGCAAATCAAACAGAGAGCTTGCAGACGATACAGTTATTGCCAAACAGAAGTCGCAGTTAGACGAATTACAGGAACGCCGTGACCAGCTTGAAATGATGTTTGAATGGCAAAAAGGCTTGATGAATATTGAGACTGACATTGTTGCGGAAGCCGCTTCAATTTGGAGTCAATTAGTCAGACCTTATGCGCTTACTGAAAGTGGATTAAACGAGTTGAAGAGACTTCTCAGAATTTACGGTTTTCCAGAAGTCGTTGAATCCATGAAAAGATCGGCCGAACAGTACCTTGAATATGAACGCGAAACAACTCTACCAAGAGAATGCGCGGTAGAAAAAGCGTGGATTTATGTAGAAAAAATCGCCAGAAGCAGAAAGCGTATTGCAGACAGACCAAGCCTTGCTGACGCTTACAAAATCATCGGTCTATTGAAATTCAAGATCGACATTCACTATCCAGGCAGAGAAGCAGACAGGATTGCTTATTGCATAGAGCGTGGAGCTGATGCAAGCGAAATCCAACAAATTGCAAGGGTTGCAGATAGTTGGTGGTTTTGGGATACATCAATGGGGGAGGTGGAAAATGGCCTGGACTCGGATTGATGACGGATTCAGAACTAATATAAAGGTCAGAAAAGCAGGTCCAGACGGCGTGTTGCTTTACCTTTACGGATTACTCCATTGCAACACCAACTTGACTGACGGCTATATTGATGACGTATTCCTGCCACAAATATATGCTGACGCGTTCTGCAGAACTCCAAAAGTCACCGTCAAAAAACTTGTTGACTGTGGACTGTGGATCGAAGTTGAAGGCGGGTATCAGGTCAATGACTATCTGGAATACAACTTCACAAAGGAGGAAATTGAGAAACGACGCCAAGCAAAAGTAGAAGCAGGGCGTAAGGGCGGCAGGACCTCAACTGGAAGTAAATCAGAAGCAGACGACGAAGCAATAGACGAAGCGTTTGCTCAAGCAGATGCTCAAGCAGATGCTCAAGCAAAATTCAAGCCCATACCCATATCCCATAACCCATCACCCAATCCCAAAAAAAATCCCACTAATCAATCATCATCTATTGCAGAAAAAGGCGATGATGACGATTTGTATAAAGCGTTTGAAGCTATTGCCGTTTGCACTCCGCAGGTCAAGAAATCCATTGACGCGGCTGTTCAGGTTTACGGCGCTTCATGGGTCAAAGATGCGATCGCCGAGGGGGTAACAAGGCAGGCGGAGACGTTTGCTTATGTCAGCAAGATACTGGCAAGCTGGAAAGCCAACGGCAAGCCGAGCAACGGCAACAAGTCTGGCGACACGCGCGGCAGCTACGAGTATTTCAAGCAGTTGCGGAAGGGGGCGAAGTGAAATACGTGACGCAAGTTGAAACCGATGATGCGATTAAACAAACAAAAACTGATTTGTTTGAACTTGTAAAAGAAATCGGACAGGAACAGGTATTTGAGATTTTTGACAATTATGTTCCGAATGATGATGACTGCCCTCCGTCTTGGCTTATTGAATCACTGTTTGGAAATCTTTGTTTTCTCGAACTTGATAGGGTTAATCAACTGTCTCTTGTTGACGATTATATTATGGGCGTATGGAAAAGGTGCAAATCAAGGTTGAATTTTATAGTTGATGGTTCAGAAAGAAAACAGGGTTTGCAGTCAAAATGGCTTCGGGTAAAAAGAGCGGCATTTGAGAGGGATGGATATAAATGTCAGATATGCGGAAGTCAAAAAGACCTATGTGGTCATCACGTCAAAGAAAAAGCGCAATATCCAGAACTGGCTTATGAGGTATCTAATATCATCACGCTTTGTAAGCATTGCCACGCAAAGCAACATCCAGGAAAAGAAAAACTAATTTTGAGAAAAAGGGGTCAACCATGACCAGCGCGCTTGAAGACCTGTTCGCTTTGCAGCTTGACGCGGCCGGCTTGGGCGGGTACGTGAGGGAGTACCAGGCGATACCTGGGCGTCGCTTCACCTGGGATTTTGCGTTTGTTCGGGAACGTCTGCTTATTGAAGTGCAGGGTGGCGTTTGGAATGGCGGCGCACATGGGCGTCCAGTTGGCATTGAGAGAGATATGAACAAGCTGAACGCAGCAACTAAACATGGCTGGAAAAGTCTGCAATTTGAGACAAAAATGGTTAAGCAATTGGATGAAGACGGGCTAAGTGAAGCCGTAAAAATTACAAAAGAAATTCTAACTAATCAATCAAACAAACAGGAGCAATGAAATGGGAAACAGCACAAACAATATTGTTGATTTTTACGAAGTTGAATTGAAAAATGCAATTGATAACGGGTTCACGATTTCAGAATCCCATGAAATTGCAAAGTCCGCAATGATAAATAAATATCCTGAGGTAAAAGGCTGGGCGCCGCCAGAGTGGGGATCAATTGGCAAAAGAATGCAGATCGTCGTTAGCCAGTATAGCAATACAGATAAGGTGGATGAAAAAGAGCCGGTCAAAATTCAAACAACAGGCAAGCTGGTTTATATGCAAGTTTATCAAGACTTTTGCGAAAATGGATTCTTGCCAAGAAATTTAGAACCGTTGATCGGGCTCAAGAAACAACAGCAGATTAGTTCTTATAAGTGCCAACTTGCAGATAAGGGTTATGTGTTTGAAGAAACACCTTATGGCTGGATTGTCATTGAAAAGCCAAAAAAGGTCAACCCAAAGAAAGTTGAAATGGGGAAAAAGATTGAGGATCTAAAAAAGATGTTGCAGTCACTTGAAAACGAATTCAGCGGATTGGAATAACCAACATGAGTTACCACAAACTAACAATCGTAGGCAATTTGGGAAAAGAACCTGAACTTAAGTACACGCCCGACGGCAAGGCGGTGACGACCTTCTCGGTCGCGGCTTCCAACCGGAAGGACGAGACGGTCTGGTTCCGCGTTTCGACGTGGGAAAAGCAGGCTGAAGTCTGCAACCAATATTTGCACAAAGGCTCACGCGTGCTGGTGGAAGGCGCGCTGAAAGCCGACGCGCAGGGCAATCCGCGCGTGTATGAGCGCAAGGACGGCGGCGGCTGGGGCGCGAGCTTCGAGGTCGTCGCGAGCGCGGTCAAATTCCTGAGCGGCAAGGAAGAGCCTGCCGCGCCGGACGATGTGCCATTTTAGGAGGATGAGATGAGCGAGAAATACAAGAAAGCCTTGAGAATTGCAGTCAATGTGGGCTGTGGTTTTGAGGGTGATGCAGAAGATGCGACAAGTTTGCTCGGTTTGATTGAAACCAACGAAGCCCGCATTGCCGAGCTGGAAGCGGAAGTTACAAAGGGTCACGAATTACAAGATTCGTATTGTGACCGCATTGCCGAGCTTAAAGGGGCGATAGAAATATTGGAAGACCAACAGCGTGAGGTAAAAAACCATTTGATTGACAAAAACCTTCACATAGACTCTCTGTATGAAGAGGGCTATAAGTTGCAACAGCGCATTGCCGAGCTTGAATTGGAAAATAAAAAATTGTTCATACATAACAGTGCCATGTTCAAAAAACTAATGTCACTGGATTCACCTAACGATACACAAACGCAAACAATTGTGTACGGGAAAGAGGATTCGGAGGTGCAGGAATGAACCGGACATACGAGGAGTGGGTTGAGAAGGTGACGGACAGCAGCGCGGACATTGCGCTCGCGGACATGCTGGCGGACTGGCAGGCGGACATCATCCGGCGAATGAAGGCTGAGCACGCGCTGAGGGTCAAGGCGAACGCGCTGAATAAGCGCATTGCCGAGCTTGAGGCGGAGAAATGCGTCTTGATAGACCAACAGCGTGAGGCAAAAAACCATTTGATTGATAAAAACCTTCACATAGATTCTCTGTATGAAGAGGGCTATAAGTTGCAACAGCGCATTGCCGAGCTTGAGGCGGCGCAGCGCTGGATACCAGTCAGCGAGAGGCTACCGGAGTTCGGCACGTCAATACTTTTCTACGATTCGATTCTGGAAAAGATAAACAAAGGCACCTGCACGGCGTTAGGTGGTAATAAGAACAATCTTCAATGGTATACAGACGACAATCTTTTTTATCACGGTAATAGGTGTGAATATGTCACCCACTGGATGCCGCTTCCAACACCGCCGGAGGTGCAGGAATGACCCTACTCGGCTTGATGTTGTTATTAGCACTTGTAGCTGGCTCAGTGTTTACCGTGCTGCTGATGATTGCGGCGATTGGTGACGGAAGGAGTGAACGATGAGCGATAGCAAACTTGAAGACCCGTTCGATACGGAGGTGCAGGAATGAACGCAACCGACACGAGAGAAGACAGGCGCATCATCAAGCAGCGTACTTACCGCGTCAGGCACAACAACGGCGAGATCTTTGAGGTGCACGGGCTGACGCTGGCACGCATCTGCAAGCTGGTCAAGGCGGAGTGCGATGATCGCAACTGGCTGATTGAAGACACGGAGTGGTGGGAGGTAACTGATGGTGTTCGTTAGTGGACTGTTGGTCGGCATGGTGATCGGCGCGTGCGTCGGGCTGTTCGTTGTGGCGATGCTTTCTATGGCGGCAGGCGAAGACGAGGGGCTGCGATGACACACTTCACCAGTACCCAGCGCATTGAAGCAAACCGCGAGTGGCTGTTCAAGTGGGCTGACGAGGGCAAATCGTATTTCTGGATGGCGCAGCAGATCGGGATCAACGACCGCAACGCGGCGGCCGTGTCGCAGTGGTTTCTGAAGCAGGGTATCCGCAGGAAGGCGGCGAGATGACCGACGTTAGCAGAGCAATTTACTCAGGCGAGTGGGAGCTGTACCCGCGCAATGGTCGGGTCGAAATCCAGGATACCACGCACGCGAAGATCGTGCTGACGGACGCGGACGCGCTGCACGTCTGGCGCGTGCTGAACAAGTGGGTTGAGAGAAACGCGGAGGTGGAAAATGGGTGAATCCGTAATTGAGCAGGAGGTAATGAGGGAGTTTGTAGAACTAAACAATGATTCTGATTCTAAAATGTTGCTATGGGATACAGTCTTCGAAACAGAAAAACAAATTGCCAGAAACCGAAATATGTCCGCAATTTTCGGACAATACTGGAGAGACGAATTAATAAAACCTGCTCAAATTTACCAGTATGCAAAGATAAATTATTGGATGCAGATCGGAAAATTAACTATCGTGACAATTCCGCTTGGACACTGTCCTTCAGCAGACAGCGAGATTGAAGAGATGAACGCAAAACTTAAGGATTTACCATTTGGTGTTTCAGCTAAATTCTTTGGTGGTCTGGGTGATGCGGATGGTTATGTTGATTGGAACGTGCCGCTAAATTTAAATCTAATTACTGACAACGAAGAGTATAAACACATATTAAACCCTGGTCGCGCCCCATTAGAGGTCGGTTATACAAGCTATACGACATCATACTGGCACTTATTTCAAAATGGGGTTTTAGCAAGGTGGCCGTATGATCATAAGAATGTTTACATAATTGCGTACACCGGAAAATTAGCTTGTGAATGTATTGATATTTGTTTGGAGGTTGAATGAACTTGACGGACTTATTCGCCGGTAACGACACGACAGACGGCATAGACAGCAAGCTGGACGCACAGAAGGCAATTGAGAAGCTCGGTCACATCGACCGAGCTATTCTTTATCTTTACGTGACCGGACATACCCAGCAAGAGATCGGGGACATACTCGGTTACAGCAGAGGTCAAATTTCCAAATTACTCTACAAAATGAACGAAGAGGGCAAAAAAGTGGGTGTAGATTATGAGGAAAGATTTTAATGAACAAAAGATGCGTGTGTGGAAAGGTCATCACGAGCCGATTTCACTTATGCGACAAATGCCAGGCGGAGTACGGGTTAGACAGGTCGAAGTGGCCTGAATGGCTCGTCTTTATGATTGCGGACATGAAGCGCGAATTGAGAGAGGAACAGATCATCGACCAGCACGAAATTACATTCACCGACTTAGGCATTTATTAGATCACCAGGAGGCAAGTAATGGAATTTGATCAGATCGTGAACGGCATACCCTTGATTTTTGTTGTTATGGGCTTAGTGGAATTGGCAAAGGCGTTCGGCTTGAGCGGAAAAGTGCTGACTGCCGCGTCATTCGCAATTGGGCTGGCGCTGGGCGTTCTGTACCAGATCAGCGTGGAAGTGCCTGTCGGGTTCGGCGGCTGGTTCGGCGCGGCTGTGTTCGGTCTTGCGCTTGGGCTGGTTGCGAGCAAGGTGTACGATGCTATAAGAAGCGCTGCGGTCAAATGACGGGCGACAATATTGTCGCTCTAATCGGGATATTTCTCGGAGGCGGCGGGCTTGGGGCGGTGATCGTGAATGCGATTGCCAACCGAAAGAAAGTTGCCGCCGATTGCGTTGCTACGCTGTCACAGGCTTACGAGACGCGCATCAATGCTTTGAATGAGCGGGCGGATAAGTTAGCCGCGAAAGTGGATTTATTAGAGGCGCAAGTTTCGGGCTTGCGTTCTGCATTATCAGACAGGGAAGCGCTTATTGTGAACTTACAACAAGAAAATGCTGATTTGCAGACGCAAGTGGATAAATTGAGCTCGGCTGTGAAATGCCGCGATAAACGCATCCGTGATCTGGAAAAGCAGGTGGCGGAACTGACAGAGCGGCTAAACGCGATGAGCGGTGACGATGGAAACCCAGCTGCCTGAATCGTACGCGTTATTGCTTGCAGAGTTGCGCGCGTTGAAGGCGGACTTTGCCGCATTGCAGGAGCGCGTTGCGGACTTGGAAGAGCGGCTGCATGAAGCAGAGATGCGAGGGTGACGGCGCTCTTTTGGCGCGTCACTTTGGCGCGGATTGAGGCGGGCGACCGCGAGTGTTTGTGGACGTACAAGAGAATGTGCGAGCGCACTAAGGTGATATGGCAGAGACAGTAATCAAGTTCGATGCGATTGTCTACAAGGTCCAAACACTTTCAGACGGGGGCGTGCGTGTGACATTGGATTTGCCTGAGACGGCAATACCGCAAATGGCGATGCTGGCAGAAACGAAGCGCGAGGGCGTTCCGTTGGTCTTCGAGGCGAAGGTGAGAGCCGGATAGAAAAGTGAAGCGTTTGGACAGTCTTTTTGACGGGTTAGACGAGAGAGAGACCGCCTATGTTTTAGCGCGGTCTGAATGCGTTAGTAACTCAGAAGCATTGCGTAAGTGCGGAAAATCAGAAGGCTGGCTATACAAACGAAATATTGAAGACTTGAACTCACGAGCTGATATTCTTCGAAAAGACAAAGCGATTCGGGCAAGCATGATTTTAGCGGAGGCGGTTGAAGAAGCTGCAAAAGTGAAGGCGGCTGGCTTGAAGTCAAGAGATGAGCGGATCAAGCAGGCGGTTGCAACTGAGATTATTGACCGCCAATTAGGAAAAGTACCACAGCGCCAAGAAGTCACAGGCAAGGATGGCGGGGTGATCGTGGTTGAGTTTGGCGAGCCTATACCCCCAAGAAGCGATGACTAATGCAAAGTTCAATCCAACGCTCACTTGGTCACAGCAAGAGATACACGATAGCAACGCGCGTTTCAAAGTTGTGGCGTGTGGCAGGCGATTTGGCAAAACATATTTGGGCGGTACTGAATGTTTGATAACCGCAATAAACGGTGGTCGGGCATGGTGGATTGCACCAACGTTCAAAATGGCAGAGGTTGGCTGGCGGCCAATGGCAGCAACCGCAATGCGATTACCGAATGTGGAAATACGATTGGTCGATAAGATGATTGTGTTTCCGGGTGGTGGATCCGTAACAGTAAGGTCTGCTGAAGACCCTGATAAGTTGCGCGGTGACAGCCTTGATTTGGCGGTGTTCGATGAAGCCGCTTATATCAAGCCGGAAGCCTGGACCCACGCAGTCAGACCGACCTTGACCGATAGACACGGCAAGGCGATTTTCTTTTCTACACCGTGTGGGCGCAATCACTTCTGGGAAAAGTACCAGAGCGGAGTAAGGCAGGAAGAAGGCTGGCAGTCATGGACGTTTCCCACGAGTGCCAATCCACTTATGGACCCGAAGGAAATCGAAGCCGCCAAGAACTTGTTACCAGAAATTATTTACCGCCAAGAGTATTTGGCTGAATTTGTCGAGTCAGACGGCGGTGTGTTCCGGCGCGTGCAAGAAGCGGCGGTACTTTCACCGAGAGAGCCTGAGAAGGGCAAGCAGTACGTGGCGGGCGTGGATGTGGCGGCAAGCGTGGATTATACGGTCGTGACGGTGCTGGATGCGGAGTCAAAAGAGATGGTCTACATGGATCGCTTCAACCGCGTGGATTATCCGGTGCTGATAAACCGGCTTGCGGCAATTTACCACCGCTACCACCTGACTTCGATGGTGGTCGAGTCTAACTCAATCGGGCGACCGGTGATTGACGAACTGGTGACGCGGGGTTTGAATATTGTGCCATTTACAACGACCAGCGCAACGAAGCAAGCAATTATCCAGAATTTACAGTCAGCCTTTGAAAATGGGCAAATTCGAGTCTTAGACGAGCCTGTGCTGGTGGGTGAGCTGCTGTCATTCGAGAGCAAGCGAAATGCAAGCGGGTCATTCTCTTACAGCGCACCGGATGGGATGCATGACGACTGTCTTTTAGCTGGCACGTGGATTAAGACGAGCGAAGGTTACAAAACGATTGAGGATGTAAAAGTTGGCGATTTAGTTCTGACTCATTTAGGCAACTTCAAACCAGTAGAGGCTCTAATCAAAAAGCCATTTTCCGGTCAATTTTACAAAGTCAAACCGGCATGTAACTTAACATTAGGGGTTAGTTACAATCATCCGCTTTATGCGGCAAAGCGAGATTACAAAGGCGACTTGTCAGGTGAATTTACGCGCAGAGATTGGGTGCTTCCAGGTGACTGGAAAAAATCATATCGCGCCGTGTGTATCAAACAGCCGATTGAGAACCAGACACTATTTGAGTTAACCGATAGTGATTACTACCAGAACGGGAAACAGTCTGGCAATATCAAATTAAGAAGCATTGCGATTGACAAAAATTTTGCATTATTGACAGGTAGATTTGCCGCCGATGGTCATTGCAAAAAACAAGGCTGGTATTCCTTAGAGTTGGCGTTCAATGACAACGAACAAGACGATATAAAGTTTTATCTCAATTACTTGAATGGGCTTGGTATCAAGGCAAGGTACGAAGTTATTTCAGGAACAAATGCTGGAAAAATTATCTTTTCGAGCAAGTTGCTTTATCACATATTTCTGGATACTTACAACAAAGATGGTGAGCGCAAGCTCCCGAAATGGGTCTGGAAGATTGGGAAGCTTATTTCTTATGTTTACGAAGGCTGGATGGCGGCTGACGGTTGCGAGATTCGGGGCCATTTGATCGGCTGTTCGACAAGTCAGCAACTGGCATTAGAGATACGTGACATTGCAATAGCAACTGGTAAATACGCAACAATTCAAGAATTGCGAAACCGGAAGCGGTATGGCAAGCCAAGTAAAGACCAATATTGGATAGCCGTCCACGACAATTGGATGCAAACCGCTGGGCAACGCAAAGTAAGCGACTTTGAATACATATCGAGCATAAAGATAAATGACTATTTTTATGAAGGCGATGTTTATAACTTACAAGTTGCAGAAGATCGGTCTTTTATTGCCAACGGTATTGTTGTGCATAACTGTGTGATGAGCCTGGCTATCGCGTGGAATGCGATTTCAGCAGACAGATGGTTTTTCAGTTCGTATGATTAGTGGAGGGGCGGGTGCCTAATACTTTACATTATTTTACAGATGGGAAGACGCTGAAGGGCATTGACTTGCCTCAATACCCCAACTCCGCTTGGAACTGGATCACCGACGCGCCTGATGATACCACAGAAGACCAACTCTACTCTCGCGTTGCGGCTGTCTATCGAGTGGCGAACCTGACGGCTGAAGCGATTGCGAATGTACCGTTTGCGGTCTACAAAGGCGACCAAGAGTTTGACACGAGCGATGACTGGCAGAACAAAGTAGGGTTTTTACAAAACCCCAGGGAGCTGCTGCGCTTGTGGCGACTCTCTTTATTTATGACCAACTCCGCTTATGGCTTCATGGAAGGCAACCGCGCCGTAAAGAATTTACGCTACGTTGTGCCCTCGACTATCACACCGCAGATTGACAAGTGGGAAGGCTTGACCGGCTTCAAGCGCCGGATTGGAACTGAGACAACCGAGTACAGCCTGAAGGATAATCGCATATTCTGGATGTACAGACTTGACCACACAACCGAGCTGCTTCCCTCAAAAAACAGTGAATTCAGGGCGCTGATGGCAGCTGCGGGCGTACTCTATTACGCCGATTACTACGTGCAGAACTTCTTCCAGCGCGGCGGTATCCGACCGGCGCTGCTATCGGTCAACGGCGTGCCAACACGGGAAGAGCGCGAGAAGATCGAGAACGTCTGGGACAAGATCATTCACGGCTGGACGAAGTATCTTGGCAAGGTAATAAGTGCCAACGAGATGGATGTCAAAGTTATCGGTGACGGCATTGACAATGTTGCCAACGGGCAGATTCATTCCGAGAAGCTGGCAGACGTGGCAATGGCGGCTGGTATGCCGTTATCCATTATTTTGGCAAACTCCGCCAACTATGCCACCGCGCAGACCGAGTACCTTGTTTGGTTCAGGGATTCCGTCGTGCCCTGGGCGAACTTTATGCAAGACGAACTGAACGACAAGCTGTTCAAACCGCTTGGCTTGCGTTTCGAGTTTCGTCCTGAAATGAGCGACAAGGGGCAAGAGGAAGAACGGCAGCGAGCCGGTGCTTACCGCGCTTACGTGGCAAGCGGAATGAAACCCAGCATTGCCGCGCAAGTGGTCGGGATTGATTTGCCGCCTGAGATCGAATACGAAGACCTTGATGATGTGTTCGTGCCGCCGCAAAAGCAGCCGGTCAATGAAACCGAGATTCCGATTGAGAAGGAAGAGCTTCCTGAGCCGGTGGACGAGAAGTCCGTCACGCTGCTGACCATCGACCAACTCCGCGAGTTGGAACACTGGCAAGACCTGGCGTTCCGCAAGCTGAAGCAGGGCAAGTCGCTGGCGTTCCCCTGGGTGAGCAAGACCTTACCCGAAGAAGTGGCGAGTACGATTCGAGACCGCTTGCCGGCGTGCAAGACCACCACTGAGATTGAGCAAGCATTCAACCTGGATGCGCACGATGATAACGCGCTGAAGTTATTGGCTGAAGCGTTGAACCGTGCGGTGGAGAGCGTGGAAGCATGAGAGAGCTTATTCTTGAAGCCTTGCGCGAGAGTGTGAAACGCTATCCCGACATCGTTCCATACCTGGAAGGCAAGGCTGCGTGGCTTGCTATCAGTGACAAACTTGCACTATGGCAGGCGAAAGCTGTTACGCAACTCCGCAATGGCGAGCCGGCGCTATGTGAGTTCGAGCGCGAGATGATTCCTGAACCTGTTGCTGAAATGGTCAAGAACTTATTAGCTTATGCTGAAAGTGAAGACCAGATAAAACAAGGTTTCATTGACTTGGAAGTCATTATTACACAGCCGACTCCCAGCGTGAAGGGTATTATCGACAGGGATGAACTTGAAAAACGGTTGATGCGCGTGATCGACCGCAGTCTTCGTGACGAGTTGAAGAAACTGTTGGAATACTTGGGCGATCCGCCTGACTTGGGAAATGTGCCATACGATTACTGGCAGAACGGCTGGAAAAAGTTGCGGCGGGTGGTTGAGCCGATTCTGGTTGACACTTATTTGAGCTATGCTGAAGCGGCAATGGCAAAGGTTGGAATTGGGGTGGAGTGGACGCTGGTGAATAGGCGGGCATCCAACTGGGCGCGTGATCACGGCAACACTATTCTGAAGCAGCTGTTTGATCACACTTATGAGGGTGTTTCCGAGACCGTGCCGCAATACTTTGAGCAAGGCTGGACATCGAAAGAACTGGCGCACGAACTTGAGCGTTATTACTCGCCGGTTAGGGCTGAGATGATTGCCGTCACCGAGACCACCAGGGCGGCGGTTGAAGGTGAGCGGGCTTACGTGGCTGAACTTGAAGCCAGTACGGGGCGGAGGATGGTCCCGATTTGGTTGACGGCGAATGATGACAAAGTTTGTCCGATTTGCAATCCAAAGCCGCCTGATAAGCCGCGTCACGAGATGCCGATAACAGACGGCGTTTTTCCTCCAGCGCACCCGCGCTGTCGATGCGGTGTGGCATGGGAGTTTGAGACTACGCTCAATCCAGAGCAGGCGGTATTGTGGCAGTCGAGATAGTTGTTGAAGGCGCGGATGAACTTATCGGCAAGTTAGACAACTTGCAGAAACTGAACCGCGTCAAGTCGGCGATCAGCCAAGAGGCGATATTCCTTGTTGGCAAGATGCGCCACTATCCGGTGAAAGTCCCGTCAAAGAACCCGATGCTTTACGGTAAGAGCGAAGAAGCGGCGCGGATTCGGCGTGGATTCTTCTACCACCTGAAACACGGGGATATTACAGTGCCTTACGCGCGGTCGCAAGACCTGAGTAAACACTGGACTTCCGAGTCAAGCCTTGACGGATTCGAGGCGCGTGTGGGAAATAACATGGCTTACGGCCCGTTAGTGCAAGGGGACAAACAGACTAAGGGGCATCAGGCTTCCGGTTGGTTGACGGATAAAGAAGCAGTATTGGTATATGGCCCGCAGGTTCAATCGCGGATTATAGAAGCGGTCGAAAAAGAGATCGCGGAGTTTTAGGAGACTGAACTCAACTTATTTACAGACAACTGAATAATTAGGTGAACGTGGGCGTTGGGTAACGCAGCGGGCGACCTGGTGGTCAGTGGGTACTGAAGCCGAACTTAGCAGAAATTGTTCTGCGAAGGTTTGGCTTTATCGGTTTAAGGAGGTGCCACAAAATGGCAGACGTAATGGTGTATTTTGGAGACGCGGTAAAAGCGCTTGGCGAGGGCAAGGTTGGCGGCTATTTGGTGCGCTGGGGGGGCAATGGCGACGTTGACCTGACCGGCGATTACTTCACCAAAGAAACTGATCTTGGCATTAGCGAAGGCGACCGACTGCCAGTGTACTACGAGCACGGCTACGACCCGGTGATAAAGAGCCGGAAGTTAGGGCGGGGGACAATCTCCCGTTTTGATGATGTCGGGGTCTGGTTCGAAGCGCAACTGGAACTGCGGGATGAATACGAGCGCAAGATTTACGCGCTGGCTGAAGCTGGGAAGCTCGGCTGGTCGAGTCAAGCGGGCGGTTCACTCGTGGCGAAAGAAGCTGGAATAGGAGGTACGCAGATCGCGACATGGCCTTTAGCAGAAGCAACGCTAACTAAAAGCCCAGCCGAGTACCGAAACACCGCAATCCCGTTGAAATCAATCTATCCCGATGCTGAAGAGGCATCGGCACCAACAAACCATGAGGAGGATCACATGGCAGAAGAAATCAAGACCTCTCCGCCTATTGACGTGGAAGAGATCGTAAAAGGCGCAGTTGCTGAAGCGCTGAAAATGTACGAATCAGCACAACCAAAAGTAAAGGGCGGGTATGACGTTTCCGTAACGGAAGACGAAACCGACCGCTCACTCAAAGCCAACCCATTCACCGCAGCCGAGTTTTTCCAGGCTGTCAAAATGGCTGGCATGTATCCTGGACAGGAAGAGCGACGGCTGTCAGCTTTCAAAGCGACGGGGTCAAACGAAGCCGAACCCTCACAGGGCGGCTACCTGTTGCCACCTCAAATTGCTGCTGGCATTCACCAGAACATGTGGGGCGTAGGCTCTGTCCTTTCCCGTTTCAATCCGATCCGTGTCACCGGAAACTCCCTGACCATCAATGCTGTAGACGAAACTTCACGCGCCGATGGTTCCCGGATGGGTGGCGTAAGGGGCTACTGGCTGGCTGAAGCCGCGCAAAAGACTTCATCCATGCCGAAGTTCCGCCAGATCGAGTTGAAACTCAAGAAAGTGGCCGCGCTCTGCTATGCCACCGACGAACTGCTTGATGACGCATCCGCGTTGGAAAGCTGGATCGGCAACGAAGTCCCGAATGAATTGCGCTTCCAGGTTGAAGCCGCGATCATCAAGGGCGATGGCGTTGGCAAGCCGCTCGGCATTTTGGAGTCCGGTTCGCTCATTAGTGCTACTCGCACAGATGATAACGAGATAGACGCTCTGGACATTGGTCGGATGTGGGCACGGCGTTTGACCGGCTACAACGATTATGTGTGGTTCGTCAATCCGGCTGTGTATCCGCAACTGCTGAACATGACCATCGGACAGATGCCCGTGTTCGCGCCTTCCGTGCGGCCTGATGTGCCATTCGGAACCTTGCTCGGCCGTCCAGTAATCGAAAACGAATACTGCTCGACTTTGGGCACCGCTGGTGACATCCTGTTGGCTTCACCTTCCGCATACGCTCTTATCACTAAGGGCGGGATCGAAGCAGCCTCCAGCATTCACATCAAGTTTGACTATGACGAGACCGCGTTCAGATTTGTGTATCGTGTCGATGGTCAACCCTACTACAACGCAGCTATCACAGCATACGACGCGGTCAACACCGTTTCACCGTTTGTTGCATTAGCTTCGTCTACTTAATTCGTGAGGTGAGAGATGGCGAGATACGCTGAAAAACTCCATATTGTCCCGTTGCTGGCACCAGCAGCGTCCACCGCAGGCGTAAAAAGCTACGCCGTGCGGCTCAAGAATACCCAATGGCTGTCGTTCCTGGTGAACTGGGGCGAAATGACCTCAGACGCTGAAGACGCGATGACCATCACGGTTGAGGCTTCAACTAATATTGGCAACACGACCGCCGCTGGCGATACCGCTATTCCGTTCGTCTACCGCTTATCTGCTGCCCCTGGCGAAGATAACTGGGGCGATTCTACCACTTGCGCTGAGACTGGCTTGGTTATTACTGCTTTGCAAGATAACCTATCCGCCTTGATCGACGTTGATCCAGCTACCGTTCCGGCGCTGGATAGTGACGCAATTGCTGTGCGCGTGTGCATTAGCGCAGGCACGCAGGAAATCAACTACGCAACTACTGTTACGGCGTTGATCGAAGACCGCTACCCGCAGGCTGAACACATCAGCGCGAGCAGCTAATTTTTAGCTTACCTGAAGGGGAGTGGGGTGTAAAAGCCCTGCTCCCCTGAATAGAGAGGACATTATGGCAGATTATGTGACAGTGGCAGAAATCAAGGCGGACATTCCAGACTCACCGCTTTTTGACGTGACGGATGATACCTACGACACAGTGTTGGGAAATATGGTGACTGCCGCGTCACGCCTGATTGATCGTTATGTGGGCGGCTGGGCTAACTACTTTTACCCGACCACCGATGCTCAAACGCGCTACTTTGACGGCAGCGGGGAAGAGATGCAATATATCGACCCGATGGTCTCATTGACTTCGGTGTACGTAAGCGAGAGCGGTGGACGGGCTTCGGCTGATTACACCGCCTGGACGATGGACTCGGATTACTTCGTGTCACCTTACAACTATTCAGCGCTGGGTATGCCGATTATGAGCCTTGTCATTGACAACGACTCCGGCAGCAAGGGCACATGGGGCACGGTAAGGAAGGGCGTGAAAGTGACTGGCATATTCGGCTGGTCTGCAACGCCACCGGCGGACGTTGAGCAGGCTTGCAAGATTCAGGCGGTCAGGTTCTTCATGAGATCCAAGCAAGGCTACCAGGACGCAGCCGCAAACCCGAGCATGGGCGAAATGTACTATATGAAAGAGCTTGACCCTGATGTCAAGATGCTTCTCCAGCATTATCGCGTTCACAACGTGGCGGTGATCTGATGAGCATCATTGACGACGCAATCACCCGCTTGCAATACCACGCGCTGGCGATTACTTCCGAGACGGTAAGGGGCGCGCCTTCGTATCCAACTGAGGACGCTTCGGTCTTACCGCTTGCGATCACTTACATTGCTAACGGAACCGGCTCGATTGACGACTCCACTACCGCAAGGCTGTTGCTGACGGTCAACGTGGATTTCCATGTCAACCGTGTGAGCATGAAGAGCGCGTACACGCAACTCAATAACATTATTCCTGATTACTTGAAGCGCTTGGCTGGCGACCCGACATTGAACGGCAAGGTAGACACGATTGTGTTTCCGGTAACGTTCCAGGTCATGCCAGCGCAATGGGATCGCATTACCACGCAGATGGCGAGCTTCCAAGTTCCATTGAAGTTCCGCGAAGACCCGACCACATAAGAAAGGCTTTGACTTGAAAAAGACGGCAGTAATACTTGGAATGCACCAGGGCACGATGGGCGAGTTTGACCAGACTCGCACGGATTGCGATGTAATGGTATTCAACGAGATGGTAAGCAGGGGGGCGGTATCACGCGCGGATTATGTGCTGCAATTGCACAAACCGGTGGTGTGGCGGAGTTCGCAAAACAGGAATGACGCGAAGCATTATGACTGGCTGAAATCAACCGACATAACTGTTTTGATGCAAGACCATTATGAAGACGTACCGGCTTCGGTCAAGTTTCCGCTGGACGAGATACTGGCGGAGTTCAAGGGGGCGGAGCGGTACTTTACCACCACCGTTGGCTTTGCGATTGCTTACGCGATTTACAAAGGCTACAAGCGGATTGAGATTTACGGGGTTGAGATGGAAACCAACACCGAGTACGCGCACCAACGGCCTTGTGTGGCTTACTGGTGCGGCGTGGCATACGGGCGCGGGATCGAGGTCGAGTTTCACTCAAAGCAGTTCTTCGTGTCACCTTTGTACGCTTACGATGGCGATATAACTGTCAGGCTGGAAGTGTTTGAGAACCGCGCAAAGGCGTTGAGCGAAGAATCCAAGAGCGTGCTGGAAGAGTACAAGAAAGCCAAGCTGCTGGTAAAAGAGGCGGTTGAGGCATTTAGATCGGACTACAAAAACGGGGTTGAGCACTTTGAACGGCGCGTCAATCGGCAAGCGGAGTTGGCGCACAGCTTCAACCTGCTTGACGGGGCGGTGCAGGTAAACCAGCGTCACGCGAAGGCTTGCAAGATTATGGAAGCCGAAACGGGCAACTACTTTTTGAGTCGGCAGGTTTATGAAAGCGAAATGAACAACTCGACCAACGCGTGGACGGCTCACCAGCACAACATCAAGAACGCATCGGATGCGCTGAAAGCGAAAGAGGACGAGCTGAAAGATGCCACTTCACGTGGGTATAGAAGCCGGCGCTGTGACGAATATCTGGCGCTGGTAGAAGAGTACGTCAAGGCGGTCGGTAAAGCCGGCATGTATACCGGTATCAGTATGGAAAGCAAGTACCTGATGGGCGTGCACGACCAGAACGAGCGCATGACCGGCGGCAAGGAAGCGGTCAAGGTTATGGCGGAGGCAAGGGCGTGAGAACCGCCGCAATTATCACGAACTATAACATGCCGGAGCGGACGGACGCGCTGGTTGAATATCTGACAAAGCACGTGAAAAGCCCGCTCGATATTATCGTGGTGGATAACGGGAGCGACATCGCAAAGCCTTCCAAATACACTTACTTGCGCTTGAAGAAGAACGTGCAGACCACCGGCGGATTCTTGGCAGGGCTTGACGCGTTGCATACGGGCTACTTCGCTTATTGGTTCCTGATCACCTCTACCGAGTTTGTCGAGGGTGTGACAGGCGATCCGCTCACACCGATGGTCCAGAAACTAATCCAGGACCCAAACGCGGTGGGGGTGCATAACGCGCTCACCCAGGATTACGTCGGGGCATGGAAACACCTTGTAACGCGAGGGGGAAGCGGCTGCCGTGAGACGTGGATGATTGACAATATCAGCTCGCTATACCGAGCCGACTGGTTCGACTCCATCGGGCGCTTTGACCCAGAACTCAAATATGCGTGGGGCATTGACTTGGAAACCTGTTACCTGGCGCGCAAGCAAGGGCGGACGTTATGGGTATGCGAGGATGCGCCGGTAAGGAAGACCACGAACATCGGTTATGCAATGAACCGAATGAACATGAGCGCGGATGAACGGACTCGTTTGGCACGGGCGAATATGATTGACGTTCTGGAACGCAAGTACGGGCAGGGCGGGTATCTCAGAACGAAGACCGATTATATCGAATCGAGGATGCTTTGAGTTTACAGGATTTTGTCAGCAAGAATATCACCGGGCGCATTGCGCTTGTGTCACGTCTTGAAGCGGAAGTGCTGGAAAGGTATGCGGCGCTTCAGGGTGACCACGTTGAGATCGGCTGTTTGTGGGGGGCAACCGCAATCCTGGCTGCTCTGGCAAAGCGCGATGCTAAGGTGGAAGGGCACGTCTATACCATCGACAAAATGAGCGGCGGATTCTGGCAGACCGGCGACAAGGGCTACTACAACCGCGTGCCAACACGCAAGATTGTCATCCAGAACTTTGAGCGCACGCAGACCCAGCACGACATAACGCTGGTAGAAGCGCTATCAGACCCCTGGCCGCTGGCGGAGTCCATCAAGCCGACAACCGTACTGATTGACGGCTCGCACACTTATGAAGGGTGTAAGGCGGACTGGCTGAACGTGAAAAGACTTGAGCCGGAGTTTGTGCTGTTCCACGATTACGCTTCGGGGCGGCATCCGGGCGTACAAAAGGCGGTGGACGAAATATTGAAAAACGATCCCGAATGGAAGACGGTTGAAAAGGCAGACACGCTGCTTATTCTTGGGAAGGCGCGAAAGTGAACGCTGTCATTCTTCAGCCTTGCTGGTCGGATGAATACTTGCCGATGGTGGAAGTTATTAAGCCGCACCATCAAAAATACGCAGACAAGTGGGGCTTTGACCTGTTAGTTGTTGACTTGCGCGACAGGCTCGGTTCCGTTGCGCTGGAGGATGTGCCTCCCGAAGTGATCGGGATATTACGCGACCTGCTGAAACAATACGAATTTGTGGTCAAACTCGATGTCGACACGCTTATTTGGGACATGGAAACGGACTTACGTGACGCAACCGACAATATTGGGGCGGTTAGATTCTTGAAAGACAGACCGCTTGCCACAGCCGAAACTATTGTAAACGATAACGGGGCAGGTAAGAATCACCTCAACATTGGCGCGGTTTACATCAAGCGCAACGATTTCACGCTCAAGTTTATGGATGATTGGTACAAGTTGACCTGTGAGTTAGGCGGCTGGTATGCCGCGCAAAATGCTTTCAACATACTGGCACTCAAATATAACTTGCCGGAGTTGGATGACAAATGGAATCATACCGGCAATCGGCATAGGTCTTGCGATTGTCCGATTGTAAGAGGTTATCACGGGCACAGCGGGTTCAAAAGCAAAATGAATGGGATTGCTAAAGACCTGAAAGAATTAACATGGAATGCCAGAATCAACAATCGTCTTATCGGCAGGATGATCAATACCGAGAAGGAATCAGAGTTGCTTGCCAAATACACAGGGCTTGCAGGCGATCACCTGGAAATCGGCTGTTTATGGGGCGGCACGGCAATACTGGCGGCATTATCGAAGATTGAGAACAAGGTAAAGGGGCACGTCTATTCTGTCGATTCCATGAATAGCGGCTGGTGGAAGACGGGCGATCCTGGCGTAAATAAGAAAGCGCCGACGCTGGAACTGGTGGAGCAGAACATTACTGCTTTTGGAGTAAGTGAGCGCGTTAGCCTGATCAAAGCGAATTCTGATCCGCTGCCGATTCCAAAAGGCGTGAAGCCGGTGACGGTCTTTATCGACGGCGATCACAGCGAACGAGGGTGTACGGCTGACTGGAACAACGTCAAGCGGCTAAAGCCCGATTATGTATTGTTCCATGATTACGACGGGAAGGGCACTTATGGCGTGCAAAAAGTGGTGGATAAAATCCGCTCGAGTGAGCCTGAGTGGAAGATGATTAAGCAGGCTGACAGCCTGGTTGTGTTCAAACGGATTGGAAATGAAGCTGTTGCGTAAGTTTAGAGATTTGTTATCAGAACTTTGGGCGGCTTTATTTGAGATTGTAGAAAGGCTGGAACGTAAATGAGAGTTGGCATTAACCCGAACAGGCAAGCGAAAGCGCAAGGCTACAAACCTTACGTTGCAAGTTCCATAATTCATTTGCCGAATTTTGAAGGCTATCACAAAGACCGTTTCGAGGTGGTAAAAACGTCGCTTACAACGATGCGCGAAAATGCAGGGCTGGATTGCGACATTCTGATCTGGGATAACGGGTCGTGCCAAGAGTTTCGGGACTGGCTGCTGGACGAATACAAACCGGACGGCGTTGTGCTGGGGCCGAATGTAGGGCTGACAAGTGCGCGTGCTGGACTGTTGCGGATAGTGCCGCCTTCTACCATCATCGGGCTGGCAGATGATGACATGTATTACTACCCGAATTGGTTCAAGGCATTGGTGGAGTTGATGAAACAATTCCCGAATGTCGGGCAAGTGAGCGGATGGCCTGTCCGGACACAGATGCGCTGGGGAAATAAGACCACGCTGGATTGGGCGCGAAAATACGCCGTGCTGGAACTGGGCAAGTTTATTCCTGAGCAATGGGATCGGGACTTCTGCACTTCCATCGGGCGTGACTATGATTGGCACTTGCATTACACAAAAAAGGACTTCGATAAGCGCATAACTTATCAAGAACACCAGGCTTACGCGGTGGCGCATCATTGCCAGTTCGTGTGCAAGGCTGAAAATATTGTCGATATTCTGCGCCAGAACAGCGAGGCAATGAGTGATGACAAGTTGCTGGATAACGCAGTGGACGGGGCAGGATTCTTGCGGCTCACCACCACCGAGAGATATGTCAGGCACATTGGCAACGTGCTGGATGCAGAGTTGAAGCCAAAGAGGAAGAGGCACGCATGAAAGTAAATTATGTCGGCAAGGGCGCGTGGTTAATAGGCGTGCCAGCGCGTGATTTGAGCGCGTCGGAAGTCAAGCATTACGGGCAGGATAAGCTGATCGCTTCCGGCTTGTATGTGGAAGTCAAGAGAAAACCAAAGGCACAGAAGCCGGCGGAAGATACAACTGAGGAGGCCTAAACATGGCAGGTATTAAAGCATTACGGAAAATCCAGATTGGTCGCGAGACCACCCCTGGAACAAAGGTGGACGCGGACATCGTATGGCGCGGCACCGGACTGATTCACGACAATATGGACTTGATCTTCCCGACGGAAGACATCGGCATGCTGGTTCCGGCTGGGCGCTCCTACGTGGCACGCTACGAGGCAGGGCTGACTTTGGGCGAGAATGAAGCGACATTCGAGCAATTGCCGCACCTGTTTGAGATGGGCATCGAGAGTGTTGACCCGACCACCGACTCCAACGGCCTTTACACCTACACGTATGTTATGCCCTACGCGTCAACCGACTTGGTGGCGACCACAGATTTAGCTACCTACACGGTTGAAGGCGGGGACAACGCGGGCGAGGAAGAGTTTGGCTTCGGCTTTGTGCGATCCATCCAACTGACCGGCTCGGCTGGGCAGGCGGTAATGGTGAGCGCAGAGATCGTCGGGCGGCAGGTTGAGCCTGGTACGTTCACCGCGAATGTCGCGCTTGCGACGGTGGAAGAGATTCTGTTCAGCAAGGGCAAGCTGTACATTGACAATGTAAAGGCGTTCCCGGCTACCACGCAGATTTCGAACCAGTTATTAGGCATGAGCCTGAGCATCAACACCGGCTGGCTGCCAGTCTATACCGCAGACGGGGCGCTGTATTTCAGCTTCATAAAGCAAACTACTCCCGAAGTCACGCTCCAGATCACGTTTGAACACGACAGCACCGCGATTGCGGAAAAGGTCAATTGGCGCGCTGGAACTCCGCGCATCATCCGCCTGACATTCGACGGGACGGGCAACAAGAAGCTGGCGCTTGACATTTCCGGCAAGTGGCAGAGCTTTGACGTGCTGGGCGAACAAGACGGGAACGACATTGTGAGCGGCACGTTCATCGGCACCTACAACTCCACCGTTGGCAACATATTCCAGGCTGCCATCACCAACGCGTTATCCAGTTTACCTTAGTAGAAAGCAGATAAATGACTGAAACAAAACAAGTTGTATTCGAGGTGCCTGACGAAAAGAAGCCAGGCTACTTGCGGCGGATGAAAGCCTTTGCCGAGTTCCAGAAGGCGCAGAAACAGGCATCGAATGAAGTCGAGCGATTTGAAAAAATGTGTGACTTCCTGAGCGGCTACGTTGTTGAGCCGACAGACCCAGAAGAAGCGCGCGAGGCTTTGATGGATGCGACGAAAGAGCAGATTGACGGGCTGTTCGCGCTCATAAGCGGCAGGAAAGAAATCGTCCCCCCATCGAACGGGGCGAGCTTAGAAACTACTATTCAATAGGAGTTGGCTCGCCCCCTTATTGGGCGGTGATACTGGAAGCGGCTGGATATGACCCGCTCCGCGCGCAAGAGCTTGAAGCGCAGTTGAGTGAAGAGTGGTGGCAGCGGTGGCTGGCGGACAGGAACGAGCGGGTCTATGCGGCAAACCAACGGAGTAAAAGATAATGGCGTCATTAGTTCAAATTCTGATCAAGGCAAAAGACGAAGCGTCAAAAGAAATCAATAAAGTCAAAGGCAGCCTCGATGGATTGGGGTCTGAAGGCGGTAAGTCAACCGAAGGACTTGGGCTTGATTTTGACAGCTTAGTTGGCACAATCACAACGGGGGTGGCTATTGCTGGTGCCGCCATTGCCGGTATGAAAATGGCAATGGACTTCTCGGAGGAAGGTGCCGGAATAGCCCGCTTGCAGGACACTTCGGCTATGCTTGCAAAGTCAATGGGCTTTGACATGGACGAGATTGTCAAAGCGGTTAGTGACGCGTCGCTCAATACCGTTTCTGATCTTGACATTATCTCAAGCGCATCGAAGGCGATGATGCTGGGAGTTGGCAGCTCCGCCGATGAATTAGCGTCATTGATGGAAGTTGCTGCAATTCGAGGCAGAGCGCTTGGTATGGATGCCACCGAAGCATTCGACCAGATTGTGCGTGGTATTGGTCGATTGAGCCCAAAGATTTTGGACAATCTCGGCATTATTGTCGATGCTGATGTAACTTATGCCGAATACGCCAAAAGCATTGGTAAGGCTGCAAATGAATTGACAGAGGTTGAAAAGCGTCAGGCGCTGGTCAATGCTGTAATAGCAGACACAGCGCCGCTTCTGGCAGAGTCAGGCGGATTGGCTGAGGACAGCGCGGCAGCGTGGGAACAGATGGATGCTGCGCAGAAGAATTACTTTGACAATCTCAAAGCAGATGCGGCAGACTTGATGTCCTGGTGGCCTAAGTTCTGGGCGGATTTTTACGACAATATGGACGCAAGTCGCGATATTCCCGAACTAAGAGAGCAACTCAATGATCTCATGCAGTCATTGTTATCAACAGGAAAAATCAGCAAAGATGAATATAAGTCTGTTATGGCGATGGCTTATGGTCACAGAGCCGCCTCGGACTCCGTTGAAGTATTGAACGGACTTTTAGATATGTATGGTACCAAAGCCGATAATGCCACATCCGCCACCGAAGAATTAAGCGGAGCGCAACTTGCGTTAGCCGCTGGAATTGACCTTATTGGTGTTGGATCAGAGCGCAATGCGAATATGGTCAGATCGTTATCTGTAGAATTTACGAATCAGCAAGTAGCTTTGGCAGCAGCGGACAAGCAACAAATCGAATTCTATGATTCGATGGTGAATCTTGGCATAAAATACACACCCATTCTTGCAGACATCGCTGAAGGCCAAGAGCGGATTATAAAGCTAAACGAGATCGAGGAAAAGGGCGGCGGTTATCTTGACGGCGTGTGGATGAGTGCGAAAAAAGCTAAAGAAGAAGCTGCTAAACTCACAGAAGAAATAGAAAATGCCCAGCTTGCTATGGAAGGTTTGGCTGCTCAGGCGGTAGCCGGAATCGCATGGGGGCAAATAACTGCCGACGCAAAGGTTTCGCTTGAAGAGATCACCCGTTATTACGATTTCTTAGTTGCTGCCGGAATAATGACGGCTGATGCCGGCAAACAGGCAATCCAGGACTTCATGGAATATTGGGGGCTTTGGGATCCAGAAACGAAACCGCTTCCGGTAGAAACTGTACTTGATTCGAGCGAAGCCGATGATTACGAGCCTTTATCAAAGAAGTTGTTGGTGAGGGCAACGATTAATGATGACGACATTATCAGTTGGAAACCGCCTACCAAAACCGGCATCGTGAACTATGAAATGGGTTATACGCCCGTTTCCCCAGTACTCAAAGCCGCTGGCGGAGCGGTTCAGGCTGCCGCTTCTGGCGTAGCCGCGTCGCTGCCCTATTACTGGGTAGGCGAGCGGGGGCCGGAGCCGTTCTTCCCAGCTACGGACGGGCGGATTGTATCCAATACGCAGGCAATGTCCGCGCTGAGGGGTGGGGAGGGTGGCGGCGGTGAGACGGTTGTGGTCAATATCAACACGCCGATGAACTTCGCAGACAAGGCGTGGGCTGAACGGACGCTGGTGCCGATGGTGCAGAAGGCGATCAGAGAAACCGCGATAAGGGGCTAACTAATGGCGAGATACGGGACATTCAAATACTCCGCCGAAACCTACGGCAAGACCACGACTGGCATTCCGAACAACATCCTTTATGCGCTGCACGTAGATTGGGATGGGGACGGGTCGTACGACGGCGATTACAACGAGGCATTCAGGGTGTTGAGTTGGTCGGTGGACAGGGGGCGCGACACCGTATTCAATCCGAGCGGTGACGGCTTCACCCCTTATGGCATAGGCACGATGCGAGTGCTGCTTGACAATAAAGACGGGCGGTACGATTCTTGGAACACCTCTTCGCCGCTTTACAACAACCTGATGCCCGGCAAGAAAGTGCAATTCAGGGTCGGCGTGACGAGCATCGCTGAGGAGCGCGTTCAGCACACCGCCTATTGCCAGGCATCACAAGGCGACGGGTATATTATGGGATCTGATGTGGGTTACAAAAACGCTCGCGCCACAGCGACAAATGTTTTTACTGACTCAGATTACCTGAATGTTGGGCAGAGGGTAACGCTCCTTCCACAGGTATACAGATCGTTTTTGAGGTTCGACACTTCCGTGATTCCGACAGACGCAACCATCGACCAGGTGAATATGCGCCTGACTTGCGCTGGGGATTACAGCACGACCGATTTCAATGTCGAGATCATCAAGCAGGATTGGAGCGCGTATGATCCGCTGTCGAGTACGAACATGGAATCAGCTTATGACGCATGTCTGGCTGGCACAACCGACTCGGCAATCTGGCGCAGCACTTCCGGTATTTCGACTGACACCGCTTACGACTCCGGCAATCTTGACACAAGCTGGGTGGTCGCTGGGGGCGACACATACTACTCCCTGATTTCGAGCAGAGACAGGGGAAACGTTGAGCCAACCGAGTCGGAGTTCATCCAGATTTACAGCGCGGACTATCGCAGCATGGTGAGTGGCCGCAATCCATTTCTCATTGTCAAATACACGCCGACTCCGGTCAACTACCATTACGTCTTCACCGGCATTGTGACCGACATTCAGCTTAACGGCTATCGCAACACCGCCACGTTGATTTGCGAGGACGGGTGGCGGTTGCTTGCAGACACAAATTATTTTCGTGCGCCTGCTACGGTTGGTGATTGGGATTATTATGGCGAATTTGCAACAATATTAGAAAACGAAAGCGTAAGATTTTACGATTATTGGTTGTGGGATTTGCCCTTTGAAATAAGCTATGAGAGACTTCCACGTCACTATTGGTGGGACGGCACAACTAAGAGCGTGATTGAGATGATTACGTTTGGTTCGCTTGGGCGTGCAAACATGAAGACGGACGGCTCTTTCAAGTACAAACGGCTTGACCAATCAGATGATTCGCCGGTTGCGGTGCTGAACGAAGAATCCATTTTGCACAATATCTATTTGCCGAATGCCTGGGAAAATGTCAGAAACAAAATAATCCTCAAAGGGTCAGAGCGCCATTGGGACAATAGACAGTATAGGGGAGTGGCTTCGCTTGACAATCCTTTCTTAGTTCCAGCAGGCGAAACGAAGGACTTTATTCTGCGGCTGTCTTCCACCGACACGGATGATCCGTTCTATTGCACGCGCGTTCAGTACATCACTCATTCCGCGTGGACGGGGTCTGATGGAACTGGCACAGATTTGACTTCGTACTTCAAGGTTGGATATACGCCCTTTATTGACTCCATTTCTGTAACCGCAACCAATCAAAGCTCCACCGACGGATATTTGACTCAATGCGATGTCATTGGCGAGTTACTGAGGGTGGAGGAAACGCAATGGGTGCACGAATCCACCAGCAATTACAACGCCACCTTCACGCTTGAAAGCGATTGGCTTTCCATCACGGACGAGTTCAATGGTACTTATTACTCGGACACGGAAACAACCACGAACGACAAGAATCGAATAGCGGAGGTCGGGCAGACGCTCCAAACCTACTTGGGGTCGGTGAGGCCTTATCCTGTCATTCAGTTGCTGGGAAGACACGAAACGCAATTCTCGTTGGAGCTTGAAGACAAGATCACGCTCACATTGCCGACCTATGGGATAGACCAGAATTTCAGAATTCACAAAATAAGCCACGAAACGCTGACCGGCTTGCAGGGCATCCTGACAACCTTGTGGCTGTATCCGGTACTTGAGATACCGTTCATGTAAGAAGGAGCAAAAAAAGTGACAGCATCATTTCCAACATCAGTAAAATCATTCACCACCAAAGCGGATAACGTTGATGACGTTATGGCGGCGGATGTCAACGGCATCCAGGACGAGGTCGTTGCCATCGAAACGCACCTTGTCACAAATTATGGCGTATTCAAACCGCTCACCACGCCGCTAACTTCTACCGCTTGGGACGGGGATGCTTATTCAACGACCAGTAAAACGCTGATTGATTTGAGCGCCGTGTTTGGCGTTCCAGCCGGTGTCAAGGCGGTGCTGGCGCAAATCATAGCGGCAGATAGCGGAAGCGCGGCAAGCACAACCATCTTCTTCGGGTTAGCGCCAAACAACACATCCGGTCAAAACTCCCTGATGGCGATTGGCAGAGGACTGCCGAACGACACTTTGGTTTATCAAACTGGTGTAGTTCCTTGCGACGCGAATGGTGACATTTATTACCAAATCGACGCGAGCAACACGGGAACAATGGACTGTTGGCTCAGGATCTGGGGATATTGGGTATGAAACCAATCATCGATATTTCGTTTTACCAAGCACCATCCGCTCTGGACTACGACCTCATTGCCGCCAACGTGAGCGGCGTGATACTCAGGGCGTGCTATGGCATCTGGAAGGATACCGCCTTCGACCGCCATTACCAGGAACTGGCACAAATAAGGGGCGTTCCAGTCGGGGCGTACCACTACATTATCGGCTCGGTCGGCATTCAAGAGCAAGCGGACGCGTTCAATTTAGCGGTCGGATTGAAGGACATGCGGCTCGGCTGTTGGATTGACGTAGAAGACAGGCGGGCAGGCACGCGCATTTATCGGCAGCAAGTGCTCGACTATGCCGCGCTTCAGCCGGACATGGGCGTCTATACCTCCAAATCCGCATGGGCTGAAATCATGGGCGGCGCGTATTTGACCGACCGCAAGCTGTGGGTCGCGCATTATACCGCCAACCCTTACCCGCTGTTACCGCAAGGCTGGGATAGTTGGTGGTTATGGCAATATACTTCCACCGGACGCTTACCTGGTTACACAGGCAACCTCGATTGTAACCGCTTCAACGGGGACGATGCAGACTTTGCGGCTTGGATTGGAATTGAGTTGCCAGAAGAACCAGAGCCAGAACCGAAGTTATTTGACGCGAAAGTTGTTACCACACCGCCTAACCGCCTGAAGACGCGCTACACTCCGGCTGGCTTGGAACGCCCTGAATCGGACTGGCTGCAATCTCAGGCGATCGTGCCCGTCTACGAAACCCACTCGACTGGCTGGTGGAGGGTCGCACCGGAGGCTTGGTCTTCTGCCACGTGGATGGCGAGAGTGGGCGAAGAGCCGCCTGCGCCGCCGCAACCGCCGATGGTCGGCGATTACGCGTACTTCGGACCCGTCTATAACCAGAGGGATGTCAGGTGGAAAGACCATCCGCTCGGGACGAAGTCTACCATCGGCGCGCACGGCTGTTTGATGACCTGCTGCTCAATGGTCTGCAACCACTTTGGGCACGCCACAAACCCGCTTGCTTTGAACCAGTGGCTCACGGATAACGAAGGCTATCTGGACGGCAACCTGTTTCTGTGGGCTTCAATTGAGCGGCTGTATCCCGACATGAAGTTCGACGGCTTCGTCTACAATCCTAACCGTACACAAATAATCGCGGTTGTGATGGATGGAGTACTCCCGATTATGTACGTCGATTTTGACGACACCACACCGCTGATTGAGATGCACTGGGTACTTGGGATTGGCGTGACGGGCAATGACGTAATAATCGCAGACCCGTGGACTGGCACGATGGGCAAGTTGAGCGAGATGTACCCGAAGGCGGTCATTAGATACGGAAGTTATCGGAGGGCGATTTGAAAACAGAAGTCAGACGCGGGCGAAAGTTCGTAGAGTACCACGATGACGAACAGCCGGAAGGTACGTTCACGCAGGAGATTTCCGGCGCGGATGTTTCGTATCAGGACGAACAGGGCAACTGGCTGGCAGCCGATGAGAACTGGGTAACCGACGGGCTTGACGGGTTCATCCTGAAGAATGACAAGCTCAACCACAAAGTGCGCTTGAAAGGCACGGGCGGCAGGACTTGGTATCCACGCCGAAACGTAAGCACAGAATATCTGACTTTCGGCATTCCGCAGTTCTGGAATGGTAAACGCTGGAAGAACTTCGGCTTCAATGGCTACTCGGTTGAGGGCAATACTATCACTTTGCAGACTTCCAACGGCGTCACGATACTCGTTCACTCTCGCTGGAACGGCATCAAGATTGACTGGGTACTCGCTTCAAGCGCCGCCCCTTCACGGATGCGCTACCCCGTTGCGCTGACTGGCATAACCTACATTGACGGTATCATTTACGGGGCGGATGGAACGGAGTTAGGCAGACTCACGCCGACCACCGCTACCGACTCAACCTTTGACGAGATAGGCGAGCCAAGACAATTGCCTTGCTCTGGCTCGTTTGCTAATGGGTATGTCGAGTTTCAGGCGGATGTAACGGGGGCGGTGTATCCGGTTGTGATTGACCCTGATTTTGCGGGGGGAAGCTCTTATGGGTATGTTTATGGTTCCAACGCCGACTTTGCTACTGCACAAGCAACCTCAACTTATAGTGTTACAAATGTTACAATTGTTGGAATAAATTATTCCTCAAAGCGTATTTATAGAACATTTTTGAATTTTGATACATCATCTATCGGCGCCGGCTCAACGGTAACGCAAGTAAATATGAAATTAGTTGCTACTACTAATGCTTCCTCCGAGGATTTTGACGTTATTATCAAAAAACAAGACTGGTCAGGGCAGTCACCGCTGGCGGCTGGCAACAGAGAAGCAGCTTATGACGGCTGTTTAGCAGCAGATTCAGATGACAATATCTGGCGCAATACAAGCGGAATGTCTAATTATACACAATATGCAAGTGGTGACCTTTCTACGGCGTGGGTTAACAAAACAGGAACAACTTATTACAGCCTAATCTCAAGTTTAGACTATGGCGCGTCAGACTGGAGTAGTACTCTGAATTCATATGTTACTCTCGGCAATCCCGGCAACGCTACCGAATCCTTCCGTCCTGTTCTATCCGTCACCTACACCACCGGCTCTGCTGGCGTTCCTAAACACTTCCTACATTATGCAAGGCTAAGGAGTAACTAACCTATGAACATACTCAAACAATCAACCGCAGCAACTATCAAACTCGGTCCGTTCATTGACGACACGGACGGCAAGACCGCCAAGACGGGGCTGACCATCTCGCAAGCCGACATTCGCCTGAGCAAGAACGGCGGTGATATTGCGCAGTCCAACGATGCTACCGGTGCAACGCATGACGAGTTAGGCTATTACAACGTGCCTCTGGATGCAACCGACACGAACACGCTTGGGCGTCTTTTGGTTGCAGTGCACGAATCAGGCGCGCTTCCGGTCTGGCAAGAGTTTCTGGTCGTGACGGCTAATGTCTACGATACGCTCTGCTCAACCGACACCTTCGATGTGAACGTAACAAGCCTTGCGGATGATGTGATTACGGCCGCCAAGTTTGACGAGAATACCGCTTATCCGCTGAAATTTGCCAGTATTGATGGCTTCACATTTGAACAAATCATTCAAATCATGGTAGCAATTCTGGCGGGCAAGGTAAGCGGCGGGGCAACATCAACTATAACCTACAAAGACCTCACCGATGCGGTTAACCGCGTTGTAATGACCGTAGACTCAAGCGGAAACCGTTCCGCAGTAACAGCCAACTTTTCATAATCCTGGAGGAATAACAAATGGCAACATACACAAAGTTTCAACAATTCGTAGAAGATCTCGCTCACGGGGTGCACGACCTCGAAACCGATGTAATCACCGTCGCATTGAGCAACGCTTCCAACGCCCCGTCCGCTTCGGCTGATGCAGTTCTGGGCGACATCACCACCGTGTCAACCGCAAACCTTGACGACATCACGCCGACTATTTCAAGTTCCGGTCAGACTTCTGGCACGTACAAACTCGTTTTGGCAGACCTGACAATGACAGCATCGGGCGCGGTTGGACCGTTCCAGTATGTCATTCTCTACAATGACACAGCCGCAAGCGACCCGCTTATCTGCTTCTTCGACTACGGCTCTGAAGTCACCCTTGCAAGTGGCGACACGTTCAAACTCGACTTCGGCACAGAGCTGTTTAGCTTGGCGTAATCGTGGCGAATATGAAACCGCCCTTGCGTTGGGCTGGGGCGGTATTAGGGTTGTGAGCGAGGTTAAATGATTACAGTAAAAGTTACGAATTGCACAATTGTTGAAAGCGATATGGTAGTGTCGTGTCAGACCACCAACACGGAGTACCCGAATATCACGCTTGAGTTTTCGACCAAACACGGATGCGGTCAGGCGCTCGAAGGCGTGCAGAACGAGATTGACGGCGGAGCGAAACTATTGTGGATTGCGTACGCAAAACCGCAATGGAACGTTGTAGCGTAAGGTAGGCTATTATGGCTCATACTTGGGCTGAAGTCCAACCCGCTGGAGACGCGAATAAAAACTGGCGAACCTCGTCAATGTCGGATGACGGCTCGGTTATTATCGCTGGAGTTTACAATAGTCGCCTCTACCTATCCACCAACTCAGGCACATCTTGGAGCGAAGTCCAACCCGCAGGGGATGCCAATAAGAATTGGCAAACCTCCGCAATGTCGGATGACGGGTCGGTTATTCTGGCTGGCGTTTACTATGGTCGCCTTTACATTTCCACTAACTCAGGCACATCTTGGAGC
>LAHR01000348.1_pt1 | contig 37324 bp, 34 predicted proteins | sample 329641 | NCBI WGS metagenome assembly LAHR01 (sample SAMN03275701, study PRJNA271635) | activated sludge metagenome | isolation source: Sample C-3 Sludge from acetogenic chamber (third chamber) of Anaerobic...
CGGAAGTAGTCGAGCCGGAAGCATTCGAGCCGGAAGCGATCGAACTGCAACCGGTGGCCGAAGAGCCGGCCGGCATGGCGTTCGAAGCGGAACCTGCCGACGGCATGGTATTTGAACTGGGCGATGAAGAAGGCGCCATCGAAATCACCGCGGTGCCAGTGGCCGAACCGCTGGAACCTGCTGCCACCGTGCCGCCGGCCGTGGAAGAAGAACCGGTCGACCAGGAGCTGGTCGATATCTTCGTCGGCGAGGCCAGCGATCACCTGGCCGTGCTGGATGCCTATGTCGAGCAGGCCCTGGCTGCCAGCGGCCCGGTCGAATTGTCGGAAGACCTGCGCCGTGCACTGCACACCCTGAAGGGCAGTGCGCACATGGCGGACATGAAGCGCATCGCCGCAATTGCCACCCCGCTTGAGAAGCTGGTGAAGGAAATGCTGGCCTGCCAGTTGCTGGCCGATTCGCGCGTCATCGAAGTGCTGCACGATGCATCCGAGAAAATGAAATCCGGCGTGGCAAGCCTGCGCCACAATGGCCACGACCTCATCGAGGGGGCCGAAGACTTCCTCGCCGGGCTGCACCAGCTGCATGAAGAGAAGCATGCACTCATCACCCAGCGCAGCGAGGAGGGCCATACCTCCACACCGGAGTTCATCGCACAGTTCCTGCATTTGGGCATGGAACACCTGATGGATGCCTCGGAGACGCTCGAGCACTGGCGTGCCGGTGAAGAATCCGGCGACATCCTCATGCGCCTGCGCAAGGAACTGGCCATCCTGCGTGATGCGGCCATCCGTGCTGAACTGGCCACCGTGGTTGATTTGTGCGTCGGCCTGGAAAGCATCTATGAGACCGTGGCGCACCGTGCCGATGCCGTGACCGACCGGTTCTTCCAGCTGGCGCAGGAAGCGCAGGAAACCCTGATCGACCTGATGGATTTCGTGGCGGCAGGCCAGAACCTGCCGGAAGTCGATCGCCTGCTGGCGGACCTGCGCCAGTATGTGGCCGACATCCAGGCCAGCGAGCCGGCTGAGCCGGCCATCGAAGCGATGACGCTGGAAGTGCCGGCCGAGATGCTGGCCGAAGTGCCGGAAGACACCAGCACCACCCAGCCGGTGTCTTCACTGATCGAGTTTGCCGAAGAGCCGCACAGCTTCTTTGGCGAGGAAGAAGTCGCTGCCGAAGAAACGGCCGGGGAAGAAATCGCCGAGGGTGCCGGCTTTGGCGCGCACGAGGACGGCCTGTCCTGGCTGGGTGCGGCCGAAGAGCCGGTAGCCGAAGAGCCGGTCACCGAAGAGCCGGTCACCGAAGAACCCGTGGCCGAAGAGCTTGCAGTCGAAGAGCCAGTCACCGAAGAACCGGTGGCCGAAGCCGTCGACCCGGAAATCCTCGAGATATTCTTCGAGGAGGCCGGCGAGCTGCTGGAGGCCATCGATGCCAGCGTCAACGGCTGGTTTGGTGAGCGTGGCGAGCGCAGCCACCTCGAAGAGCTCAAGCGCCAGCTGCATACCATCAAGGGCAGCGCGCGCCTGGCCGGCATCCGGGTGCTGGGTGATGTGAGTCACGAGTTCGAGACTTTTGTCATTGCCCGCGAGCACCAGCCGGCTGCGTGGGATGATGCCTTCTTTGCGGTATTGCACCGTTACCTCGACCGGTTGGTCGCCCTGGTGGCTGCGGCCCAGCGCGGTGAAACCCTGCGCGCCGTCGACATTGCTGCACTGGAAGCTGGCGTGGCCGTACCGGTGGCGGAAGCCGCACCGGCGATGGCAGCACCTGTTGCGGAGGCCGAAGCCGAGGCCGCAACCGAAGTGCCCGTGCCAGCCGAAGCAGCCGGTGTTGTGGCCGAAGTGCCTGCCAGCGTTGCTGAAGAAGAGGACGAGGAAGCCGAAACCGTCGACGAGGAAGTGCTGGAAATCTTCCTGGAAGAAGCACGCGAGCTGATCGACGGGATCGACGCCAGCATCCGTGCCTGGCTGGACAAGCGCGACGACCGACGCCCGCTGGAAGAGCTCAAGCGCCTGCTGCACACCCTCAAGGGAGGCGCGCGCCTGGCCGGCCTGCGCCGGCTTGGGGATGTCAGCCACGACATGGAAACCCTCATCATCAGCCGGGAGCACGCGCCGAAGGACTGGACCGATGCCTTCTTCGAGCAGGTGCAGCAGTTCCACGACCGCCTCAATGCCCTGATGGACAAGGTCACGGCAGCGCCCGCGGCCCCGCAGGCCGTGCTGCACGAAGCCCCGCCGCAGGAAGTGCCCGAGGAGCCGGTTGCAGCAGAAAAACCCGTCGTGGTGCCGATGGCGCGTCCGGCCCCGAAAGTGGTCGACAATGTGGTGCCTTTCGTGGCGCGCGATGTCCGTGTCGGCCAGGTGCCGCCACCGCCTTCACGCCTGCGGGCTGCCATCGCTGCCCGTTCGCAGGGTGCCGTTGCCCAGGAAGCCGTGCGGGTTTCAGCGGAACTGCTCGAAGGCCTGGTCAACCTCGCCGGCGAAACCAGTATTTCGCGTGCCCGCATCGAGGAGCAGATCAACGAGTTCGGCCGCTCCCTGCACGAGATGGAAGCCACCATCGACCGCCTGGTTGACCAACTGCGGCGTCTCGACATCGAAACGCAGGCCCAGATCAGCTTCCGCCAGGAACAGCTCGAAGTCGAAGGCCGTGAGGAATTCGACCCGCTGGAAATGGACCGCTTCTCGATGCTGCAGCAACTGTCGCGCTCGCTGTTTGAAAGCTCGCACGACATCCACGACATCACCGGCGGCCTGTTCGACAAGACCCGTGACATGGAAACCCTGCTGCTGCAGCAATCGCGCATCAATACCGAGCTGCAGGAAGGGCTGATGCAGTCGCAGATGGTGCCGTTCGAGCGCATGGTGCCGAAGTTGCGTCGCATCGCCCGCCAGGTATCCGGGGAGCTGAAGAAGCAGGTCGATTTCCAGGTGCTGAACGCCGAAGGTGAAATGGACCGCACCATGCTCGAGCGCATGACGGCACCGCTGGAACACATGCTGCGCAACGCCATCGACCACGGCCTCGAGGATACTGCAGGCCGCAAGGCCGCCGGCAAGAGTCCCACGGGCACCATTACCCTCGCCTTGACGCGTGAGGGCAGTGAAGTGGTGATCACCCTCACCGATGACGGCAAGGGCATCAACCTGGCGGCCGTGCGCAAGAAAGCCATCGAAAAGGGCCTGATGGCCGAGAATGCCAGCCTGACCGACCACGAAATCGTGCAGTTCATCATGTCGGCCGGGTTCAGTACGGCGGAAAGGATCACGCAGATTTCCGGGCGTGGCGTCGGCATGGATGTCGTGGCCAGCGAGATCAAGCAGCTCGGCGGTTCGGTGGATATCCACACCGTGGCCGGCAAGGGCACCCGTTTCGAAATCCGCCTGCCGTTCACCATGTCGGTGAACCGGGCACTGATGGTGGCCATCGGCGATGACCATTACGCCATCCCGCTGAACAGCATCGAGGGCATCGTGCGCGTCAGCCCGTACGAGCTGGAAGCATACTACCAGCCCGATGCGCCGCCGTTCGAATACGCCGGACAGCAATACGGCCTGCGCTATATGGGCACGCTGCTGGGCACGCAGGAACGGCCCAATATGGAAGGTTTCACCATGCCCTTGCCGGTACTGCTGGTGCGTGGCAGCGAGCATGCGGTTGCCATTCAGGTCGACCGCCTGCTGGGCAGCCGCGAGATCGTGGTCAAGACACTCGGCAGGCAGTTTGCCCTGGTGCAGGGCCTGTCCGGCGCTACCGTGCTGGGTGACGGCAGCGTAGTGGTGATCCTGGACCTCATCGCGATGATCCGTGCCGATTTCATGCGCGGCCAGCGCGAGCAGAACGCCCGGCAGACGGATGCACAGATCGAGGACGCCCGTGTGCGCACCGTCATGGTCGTGGACGACTCGGTTACCGTGCGCAAGGTCACCAGCCGTTTCCTCGAGCGCGAAGGTTATGAAGTGCGTACTGCGAAGGATGGCCTTGATGCCGTCACGCAGCTGCAGGATTTCATTCCCGACATCATGCTGCTCGACATCGAGATGCCGCGCATGGACGGCTTCGAGGTGGCCAGTCGCGTGCGTCACGACAGCCGACTGAAAAACCTGCCCATCATCATGATCACCTCGCGCACCGGTGAAAAGCACCGCGAACGCGCCATGTCGCTGGGTGTCAACCGCTACCTCGGCAAGCCGTACCAGGAGGCTGACCTGCTCTCCAACATCGAAGAGCTGCTCGGCAAGAAAAAGGGCTGACGCATGAGCAAGGCCCTGCATGTCATGCTGGTGGGAGAGTCGCCCGAGCAGCTTGCCGCGATGCAGGATCTGTTTCGCGAGTACGGTCACCTCACCACACAGATGCTGGCTACGGATCTCAGCAGTGAGGCGGTTGGCAGCCAGCAGGCGGATCTCTGGGTGGTCGAAATCAGCGATGAAGACCGCGCCGTGGAGGCGATGGAGCTGCTGATGGATGCCGTCGAGCGCCCGATGGTGTTCGGCGAAGGGTTCCTGGTGGAGACCGGCCAGGATGATTGGCGCCGCCGCATGCTCGAAAAACTCGACGAGCTCGATGAACAGGGTGAAATCCACTGGCTCTCGCCGACCGCTGCTGCACGCAGCAGTGTTGCGGCAACAATCCCCGCAGCGCAGCCGGTACGACGCAGCATCGGGCGTGCCAGCGAGCCGCGCCATGTCTGGGTGCTGGCGGCGTCGACCGGCGGGCCGCATGCCGTGAAGGAATTCCTCGACCATGTACCGGCCGACCTGCCGGTGTCGTTCGTGTATGCGCAGCACATCAACAGCGGTTTCGAAAAACTGCTAGTGCGCGTGCTGGGCAAGGACAACGATTTCCGTTTTGGCCTGTGCGGCGAAGCCCCGCTCCGGCATGGCCAAGTGGCGATCGTGCCGGTTGATCGGCAGGTGCTGTTTGGTGCCGATGGCCGCGTCAGCACGCTGGACGAGCACTGGGAAGGACTGTTTTCACCCTCCATCAACCGCGTGATGGAAAACCTGGCAGCGGTATACGGCAAGCACCTCGGCGTGATCATCTTCACCGGCATGGGTGATGACGGCCGTGCCGCCTGCCGCCAGGTGCGCGATGCCGGTGGCCAGGTCTGGGCCCAGAGTGCCGACACCTGCACCATCGCATCCATGCCCGATGCCGCGCGTACCACCGGTACCGTGGAATTGAGCGGCAGTCCCACCGAATTGGCGCAGGCACTGGTGCGCGCCTGCGCCTGAGCACCCATCGACAAGGAATCCACATGGCCAGCGAAGCAACCACCCGCGAGACACCCACCGATATCGCCACGCTGCTGATCCCGGCCAGCCACGATGTCTACCTGCTGCTGCCGGGCGTCACCATTGCCGAAGTGATCCACTACGAGGAGCCGCAGCCCGCCGAAGGCAAGCCCGAATGGTTCCTCGGTACCTTGCAGTGGCGCACGCAGGAAATCCCGCTGATTGCCTATGAAACCCTGAACCAGCAGCACTGCGAACGCGGCCCCAACATCCACATTGCCGTGCTCAACGGTAGTGAAAAACCGGATGTGATGCCGTTCTACGCCATCCTCACCCAGGCCACGCCACGCCTGTTGCGCCTGTCTGCCGAAGAAGCCAGTGAGCAGAAAGATGCCGCGATTGGCCCCTTCGATGCCATGGCCGTCAAGGCCAGTGGCGAGCCGGTGATCATCCCCGATGTGGCGAAAATCGAGCGCGAGATACTCAAGCACCTCGCATGAGCGCCGGGCAGCCTGCCCGGTCGGCAAGGAGGCTGCATGAACAAGACTGCAAAATGCCTCGTCATTGCACCGGCCACCGTGCTGGTGTGTTTCTTTGCCATGGCCCTGGTGAACCTGTTCATCGGGGGTTACGGCATCCTGGGCTTGCTGGCAGGTGTTGCCGCGGCGTATTTCACCGCGCGCTCGCTGTGGCAGGGGCTTTCCGGTGAAGTGATCGACATGCGCAGCGCGATGACGGCCGGCGCCCTGTTGCTGGGCAGCCTCGGTTTTGCCGGCGGCTTCTTCGGCCCGATGCTGCTGGTGCCCGAGGCCAACCAGGGACCGCTGCTCGGCATCTTCATCACCGGTCCGCTGGGCTTTGTGGCCGGTGCCGTGGCCGGCTGGGCATATGCCTGGCGCAGCAAGGTGCGGCGCAAACCCGCAGCACCCGTGGCATGACACACCTGCCAGCGCATCCGGTCCATCGCATGCCGGTTGCGGCCTGCGTGCACGCCCCCCCAATGGCTGGCAGCCGCCTGGGTGCTGCGTACAGCTGCTCGGGCAAATGGGGGATGGCAGGCCAATGGGCCGCGCAAGGGCCTGCAAACGGCTGCATCGGCGCCGGCCGACAGCGACAAGTGCTAATAGGGCTTGATGGCTTCCAGGATGCCCGCCACTGCCGCCGTTTCCGCCCGCAACAGCGCCGGCCCCAGTGCGAGTTTCGTAAAGCCGGCCTGCTCAGCCGCCTGTACTTCCCCGGCGGTCAAACCGCCTTCGGGGCCGACCAGCAATGCGGCGCTTGTTGCAGCCGCGTTCCTGCCAAGCAACTGGCCTGCCGGATCGGCGACCAGTTTCACCGCTTCATCGCGTGCGGTTAACCATTCTTCCAGTGCCAGAGGTGCATAAATCAGCGGGATGCGGTTGCGGCCGCTTTGCTCGCAGGCGCTGATGGCGATTTGCTGCCAGCGTTGCACTTTCTTGTCGAGTTGTTCGCGGCGGATTTTCTGGTCGGTGTAGTGGGTGACCAGCGGGGTGATGGCTGCGATACCCAGTTCGGTGCATTTCTCGATCGCCCAGTCGAAACGATCGGGTTTGATCAGCGCGAGCCCCAGATGCACGGCGGTCGCGCGTTCGCGTTCGATGGGGTTGTGGGCCGCCACGGCAACGGTCACGCCGGTTTTATCAATCGCGGTGATGTGGCCGGGGTATTCGCCGCCGGTGCCGTTGAACAGCACCACGGCCTGGCCGGGCCTTGCACGCAGTACGCGACCCAGGTGGTGGCTGGGCGCCTCTTCCAGTAACAGAGGGCTGTTCGCGGTGATCGCCTGCGTGGTGTGGACGCGAACGGTGCGCATGCCTATCGCAGCCCGAGTGCCTGCACCAGCGTGGTGGTCGGTTCGGCCTGGTTCATGGTGTAGAAATGCAGGCCGGGCGCGCCCTGTTCGATCAGGCGTTCGCACAGGCGGGTGACCACCTCGATGCCATAGGCCTTCACGGCAGCCGGGTCGTCTTTCAGGTCCTGCAGGCGGTAGCGCAGCCAGCGCGGGATGTCGGCGCCGCAGTTGTCGGAGAAGCGCAACAGGTTGGCCACATTGGTGATCGGCATGATGCCGGGGATGATCGGCTGGTGGATGCCTGCACGGGCGCAGGCTTCGATGAACTGGGCGTACGCCTCGGCATTGTAGAAATACTGCGTGATGCCGCTGTTGGCGCCGGCATCGAACTTGGCTTTCAAAAAGCCGATGTCGGCCAGGTAACCCGGGGCCTGCGGGTGGATCTCGGGATAGGCCGCCACTTCCAGGTGGAAGTGCTGGCCGAAATGCTGGCGGATGAACGCGACGAGGTCGCGGGCATACACCAGGCGGGAGGAATCGGCCATGCCGGACGGCAGGTCGCCGCGCAGGGCCACGATGCGGTGGATGCCGGCCGCGCGGTATTCCTGCAACAGGGCCAGCAGGGTCTCGCTGTCATCGTTGCCAAAGCTCAGGTGCGGGGCCACCGCATGGCCCTTGTTGCGAATCGCCAGCACGGCATCGCGGGTGTTGCTGCGGGTGGAGCCGCCGGCACCGTAGGTCACCGAAAAAAACGCCGGTGACAGGGTGCCGAGCACATCCACGACCTGCAGCAGCTTCTCTTGCCCTTCCGGCGTTTTCGGCGGGAAGAACTCGAAGCTCAGGCGAAGTGATTGACGGTCCATGCGGTGGTCCTTGTGCCTCAGTACTTGTAGCTGTCGGGTTTGAACGGGCCGTTCACATCGACATGGATGTACTTGGCCTGTTCCTTCGTCAGTTTGGTCAGCACGCCGCCGAAACCGCGCACCATGTGGGCGGCCACTTCCTCGTCGAGGAATTTCGGCAGCACTTCGACCGTCAGCGCGGCTTTTTTCATGGCCGGTTCGAGGTCGGCAAAGCGGCGCTCGTACAGGTAGATCTGTGCCAACACCTGGTTGGTGAAGGAGCCGTCCATCACACGCGAGGGGTGGCCGGTGGCATTGCCCAGGTTCACCAGGCGGCCTTCCGACAGCAGGATCAGGAAATCATCGGCCTTCTTGCTGCGGTATATCTGGTGAACCTGCGGTTTGACCTCTGCCCATTTCCAGTGCTTGCGCATGTAGGCGGTGTCGATTTCGTTGTCGAAGTGGCCGATGTTGCACACCACGGCGCCATTCTTCAGCGCAGCCAGCATGTGCTTGTTGCAGACATCGGTGTTGCCGGTGGCGGTAACCACGAGATCGGTGCTGCCCAGCAGTGCGCGGTCGATGCAGTCGGCCTTGCCGGTGTTGTTGCCGTCCTTGAACGGCGAGACGACTTCATAGCCATCCATGCAGGCCTGCATGGCGCAGATGGGGTCGATTTCAGCCACGCGCACGATCATGCCTTCCTGGCGCAGTGATTGTGCCGAGCCCTTGCCCACATCGCCGTAGCCGATCACCAGCGCCTTCTTGCCGGCCAGCAGGTGGTCAGTGCCGCGCTTGATGGCATCGTTGAGCGAATGGCGGCAGCCGTACTTGTTGTCGTTCTTCGACTTGGTCACCGAGTCGTTGACGTTGATGGCCGGGAATTTCAGCGTGCCGGCTTCCAGCATCTTCAGCAGGCGGTGCACGCCGGTGGTGGTTTCCTCGGTGACGCCGTGCACGCGGTCCAGCACCTTCGGGTACTTGGTGTGCAGCATCAGGGTGAGGTCGCCGCCGTCGTCGAGGATCATGTTGGCATCCCAGGGCTTGCCATCCTTGAGGATGGTTTGCTCGAGGCACCAGTCGTATTCCTGTTCGGTTTCACCCTTCCAGGCATAGACGGCGATGCCGCTGGCAGCAATGGCGGCGGCGGCATGGTCCTGTGTCGAGAAGATGTTGCACGACGACCAGCGCACTTCGGCACCGAGTTCGACCAGGGTTTCGATCAGCACGGCGGTCTGGATGGTCATGTGGATGCAGCCGAGGATCTTCGCGCCCTTCAGCGGTTGCTTCTTGCGGTACTTGGCACGCAGGGCCATCAGCGCCGGCATTTCGGTTTCGGCGATGGCGATTTCCTTGCGGCCCCAGGCGGCGAGGCCGATGTCGGCCACCTTGTAGTCGGCACGGGCGGCCCTGGCTTTGGCGGGTGCGGTTTTCTTCGTTTTGGTCTTGGCAGTCATGGTGCTCTCGTTGTCATCGGTACGGGTTCGGGAAGGCTCCCGGCCAGGGCCGGGAGCCGTGCAGGTTGCATGCGTTCTTACATGTCGGCTTTCAGGGCCTTCGCCTTGTCGGTGCGTTCCCAGGTGAAGGCATTCTTGGCCGGCTTGCGGCCGAAGTGGCCGTAGGCAGCCGTCTGCCGGTACATCGGCTGCTTCAGGTTCAGCATCTCGATCAGGCCGCGCGGGCGCAGGTCGAAATGCTTGCGGATCAGCGACACGATGTGGGCATCGCTGATCTTGCCGGTGCCGAACGTGTTCACCGAAATCGAGGTCGGTTCGGCCACGCCGATGGCGTAGGACACCTGGATCTCGCAGCGGTCGGCAACGCCGGCGGCCACGAGGTTCTTCGCCACATAGCGGCCGGCATAGGCAGCCGAACGGTCGACTTTCGACGGGTCCTTGCCGGAGAAGGCACCGCCGCCGTGGCGGGCCATGCCGCCGTAGCTGTCGACGATGATCTTGCGCCCGGTCAGGCCGCAGTCACCCATCGGGCCGCCGATGATGAACTGGCCGGTGGGGTTGATGTGGTATTGCGTCTTCTTGTGCAGCCACTCCTTCGGCAGCACCTTCTTGATCAGCTCGTCCATGATGGCTTCGCGGATTTTCTTTTGCGTGACATCCGGGGCGTGCTGCGTGGAAATCACCACGGCATCACAGGCCACCGGCTTGCCGTTTTCATACCGCAGCGTGACCTGCGACTTGGCATCCGGGCGCAGCCACTTCAGCTTGCCGCTCTTGCGCAGCTCAGCCTGCTTTTCCATCAGGCGGTGTGCGTAGTAGATGGCGGCCGGCATCAGCGTGTCGGTTTCATTGGTGGCGTAGCCGAACATCAGGCCCTGGTCGCCCGCGCCCATTTCCTTGTTCTTGCCTTCATCGACGCCCATGGCGATGTCCTGGCTCTGCGCGCCGATGGCATTGAGCACGGCGCAGGTGTGGCCGTCGAAACCGATGTCGGAGTGGTTGTAGCCGATGTCGTTGACGACACCGCGGATGATTTCCTCGTGGTTGATCTTCGCGCCGGTGCGTACTTCGCCGGCAACCACCACCATGCCGGTTTTCACCAGGGTCTCGACCGCGACGCGCGAATGCGGGTCCTGCGCCAGCATGGCATCGAGGAGGGCATCCGAAATCTGGTCAGCCATCTTGTCCGGATGGCCCTCGGACACGGATTCGGAAGTGAAAATGGAGTATTCGCTCATGGTCGTTTCCTGTCGGTTCAGTGGTGGGGGGTCGGGTGGGGTTGGTGAAACGGGCGGATCTGCAGGCGGAAGCCGTTGCGCAGGGCCAGGTAGATGCTCTGGCCTTCCACCAGACCGGCGCCTTCGGCCCAGGCCAGCAGGTCGTCGGGGTCGATGCCGAGCCAGACATCGCCGCAGGCCTCGCGGGCCCATTCCTGTTCGTGCGGGCACAGCTCGGTGACCAGCAGGCAGCCGCCGGGGGCGAGCAGGGCGGCACAGTCGGCCAGCAGCTCGCCGGGGGCGGCGACATGGTGCAACACCATGTTGATGACGATGCAGCTGGCCGGGGCCACGCGCACGCTGTCGGGTTCGCCGTGCACGCACTGCACATTGCGCAGGCGGGCGGCGCTGATGCGTTCGCGGCTGCGGGCCAGCATTTCCGGGCTGTTGTCGATGGCCGTGACCTGGCGGAAGCGGCCGGCCAGCACCGGCAGGAAATGCCCTTCGCCGGGGCCGACCTCGATGGCATGGCGGGTATCCGGCAGGGCGAGGTGGTCGAGCACGCCGGTGAGGGTGCCGGCGTACTGGTCGAGGCCGGCCATGCGCTCCTGCTGCTGCTGGAAGTCGGCGGCATTCTCGCGGAAGAAGCGTCGCGAGGAGGCCGACCGCTCGCGTTGCACGGTGCGCAGGCGTTGTTCGGTGACGGCCTCCAGGGCCAGCCCGTCGACGGTGGCCAGCAGCTGTTGCTGCAGGGCCTCCAGCCCATCACCACGCGGCCCGCTGCAGCGGCGGTAGAACAGGGTGTTGCCTTCGCGGCGGCTGGTGACGAGGTTGGCCTGGGCCAGTACCTTCAGGTGGTGCGACAGTGCCGGCTGTTTCTGGTCGAGGATCCGGCACAACTCCATCACGCTGTAGGAGGCACGCCGCAGCACGCGCAGGATCGTCAGGCGCAGGGTGTCGCCCGCCGCCTTGTTGAAGGCGGCGAGGCTGTCGGGGCCGGCGACCGGGCTGGGCGGCGGCGCGGGGCTGTGGGCGCGGAGTTGCGGCATAGGGGCGGGAGTCTAGCAGGGGCGCCAGGCTATATCAAAGTTTTTTGATATTGCTGCCGGCAGTGGCCTGCAGCCGGCTTTTTGCCCGCCGGACCGGGGGTTGTCATTGCCCGGGCGGGGGGCTTAAGCGAAAATGGCGGGCTTCGATTTCCCCTGACCGGAGTTTCCTGATGCCTTCGCGCCCCGTGCTTGCCAATGCCGTCCGTGCCCTCAGCATGGATGCCGTCCAGAAGGCCAACAGCGGCCACCCCGGCGCGCCGATGGGCATGGCGGATATCGCCGAAGTGCTGTGGAACGACTACCTGGTCCACAACCCGGCCAACCCGAACTGGGCCGACCGCGACCGCTTCGTGCTGTCGAACGGCCACGGCTCGATGCTGATCTACTCCCTGCTGCACCTGACGGGCTACGACCTGCCGATCGACGACCTGAAGAACTTCCGCCAGCTGCATTCGAAAACCGCCGGTCACCCCGAATTCGGCGACACCCCCGGCGTGGAAACCACCACCGGGCCGCTGGGCCAGGGCATCACCAATGCGGTAGGCATGGCGCTGGCCGAGAAGATGCTGGCTGCCCACTTCAACCGCGAGGGCTTCCCGGTGGTTGATCACCGCACCTGGGTATTCCTCGGCGACGGCTGCCTGATGGAAGGCATCTCGCACGAGGCCTGCTCGCTGGCCGGCACCCTGGGCCTGGGCAAGCTGGTGGCGTTCTGGGACGACAACGGCATTTCCATCGACGGCCATGTCGAGGGCTGGTTCACCGACGACACCCCGAAGCGCTTCGAGGCCTACGGCTGGCAGGTGATCCCGGGCGTCAACGGCCACGATGCCGACGAAATCCGCCAGGCCATCGAAACCGCGATGGCCGATGCCACGCGCCCCACGCTGATCTGCTGCCGTACCGTGATCGGCAAGGGTGCGCCGAACAAACAGGGTTCGGAGAAAGTGCACGGTTCGCCGCTGGGCGATGCCGAGATTGCTGCCGCCCGCGAAACGCTCGGCTGGAGCCACGCCCCGTTTGAAATCCCCGCCGAGGTCTACCGTGCCTGGGATGCCCGTGAGACCGGTGCCGAGGCCGAGGAAGCCTGGCAGCAGCTGTTTGCCGGCTACCGCCAGGCCTACCCGGCGCTGGCTGCCGAATTCGAGCGCCGCATGCGCGGCGAGCTGCCGGCAGACTTTGCCCGCAAGGCGGCCGACTACATTGCCGCCTGCCAGGCCGAAGGCAAGAGCCTGGCCACCCGCGTGGCCTCGCAGAACACCCTGGATGCCTATGGCCCGCTGTTGCCGGAACTGCTGGGCGGCTCGGCCGACCTGGCCGGTTCCAACAACACGATCTGGAAGGGCTCGAAGGGCGTCCGCCGCGATGATGCCGACGGCAACTACATCTATTACGGCGTGCGCGAGTTCGCCATGACGGCGATCATGAACGGCCTGGCCCTGCACGGCGGCCTGGTGCCCTACGGTGGCACCTTCCTGGTGTTCATGGAATACGCCCGCAATGCCGTGCGCATGGCGGCCCTGATGCGCCAGCGCGTGGTGCTGGTGTACACCCACGATTCCATCGGCCTGGGCGAGGACGGCCCCACCCACCAGCCGGTGGAGCAGCTCACCAGCCTGCGCACCACGCCGAACCTGTCGACCTGGCGCCCGTGTGACACGGTGGAGTCCGCCGTGGCCTGGCAGGCCGCGATCGAACGCCGCACCGGGCCCACCGCGCTGGTGCTGACGCGGCAGAACCTGGCGCACCAGCCGCGCACGCCGCAACAGGTGGCTGCGATTGCCCGTGGCGGCTATGTGCTGCAGGACTGTGACGGTACGCCGCAGGCCATCCTGATTGCCACCGGCTCTGAAGTGGCGCTGGCGGTGTCGGCAGCGGCCGAACTCACCGCCAAAGGGCGTCGTGTGCGCGTGGTGTCGATGCCTTCCACCGATGTGTTCGATGCCCAGGATGCCGCCTACCGCGAAGCCGTGCTGCCGGCCGCCGTGCGTGCCCGCGTGGCAGTGGAGGCCGCGCATGCCGACTACTGGCGGCGCTATGTCGGCCTCGACGGCGAGGTCATCGGCATGACCACTTTCGGTGCCTCGGCCCCGATTGCCGACCTGATGCAGCATTTCGGCTTCACGGTGGCGAATGTGGTGGCGGCCGTGGAGCGGGTGAGCCACTGACCATGGCCGTGCGGCTTGCCATCAACGGGTTCGGGCGCATCGGCCGCTGCGTGCTGCGTGCGCTGTACGAGGGTGGCCACCGCGAACACCTGCAGGTGGTGGCAATCAACGAGCCGGGCGATGCGCGCACCATGGCCTACCTCACGCGCTATGACTCCACCCATGGCCGGTTCCCCGGCACGCTGTCGCTGGCCGGCGAGACGCTCACCGTGAACGGCGATGCGATTGCGCTCACGCACCACGAGTCGCTCGACACGCTGCAGTGGCCCGCTGTCGACATCGTGCTGGAATGCAGCGGCCGCTACGGCGCCCGTGCGGATGCCGAAAAGCACCTCGCATGCGGTGCACGCCGCGTGATGTTCTCCAACCCGGCGGATGCCGATGTCATGGCCATCGTCCGCGGTGTCAATGAGCACGCACTGGCCGGTGAGGCGCGCATCATTTCCACGGCATCGTGTACCAGCAACTGCATCATCCCGGTGATCCGCGTGCTGGATGATGCCTTCGGCATCGATTGCGGCACCTTGACAACCCTGCATTCGATGATGAACGACCAGCCGGTGATCGACGCCTACCACCACACCGACCTGCGCAAGACACGCAGTGCCAGCGAGTCGATGATCCCGGTCGATACCGGGCTTGCCGCCGGCATTGGCCGTGTGCTGCCGTCACTGGCCGGGCGCTTCGAGGCACAGGCCCTGCGCATCCCGACCACCAATGTGTCGGCCATGGACCTGACGGTGCTGCTGCAGCGTGATGCCTGCCGGGACGAAGTGAATGCCGCATTGCGCGCTGCGAGCGAAACGCCGCCGCTGGCCGGTATTCTTGGCTACACCGAGGAGCCGCTGGCCTCCTGTGATTTCAGCCATGACCCGCGTTCCGGCATCGTCGATGCCAGCCAGACGTGCACCAGTGGCCGCCGGCTGGCCAAGGTGCTGGCCTGGTTCGACAACGAATGGGCCTATGCCAACCGCATGCTCGAAGTCGCCACCGCCTGGTCGCGGCAAGATTGATACGACACGAAAAAGGAAACTGCCATGGCAATCCGCAACATCACCGAACTCATCCTGGCCGGCAAGCGCGTGCTGGTGCGTGAAGACCTCAATGTGCCGGTGAAGGACGGCCGCGTGACCAGCGACGCGCGCATCCGCGCCGCGCTGCCCACCCTGCAGCATGCGCTGCAGGCCGGTGCCGGCGTGATCGTGATGTCGCACCTGGGCCGCCCGGCCGAAGGGGCTGCGGCAGCGGAAAATGCCGAATTCACGCTCGCACCGGTGGCGCAGGTGCTTGGCGAGTTGCTGGGCCGGCCGGTGCCGCTGCTGGCCGATTACCTGGAAACCCCGCCACTGGTGAAGCCGGGCGAGCTAGTGCTGCTGGAAAACGTGCGCTTCAACAAGGGTGAGAAAAAGGACAGTGAGGCGCTGGCCCGGCAGTACGCCGCGCTGTGCGATGTCTATGTGATGGATGCCTTCGGCACCGCGCACCGCGCCGAGGCTTCCACCCATGGCGTGGCCCGGTTTGCGAAGGAAGCCTGTGCCGGGTTGCTGCTGGCAGCCGAGCTCGATGCGCTGCGGAAGGCCCTGGCCCACCCGGCCCGCCCGATGGTGGCGATCGTCGGCGGTTCGAAGGTGTCCACCAAGCTGGCCGTGCTCGACACCCTGTCGGACAAGGTCGACCAGCTGATCGTCGGCGGCGGTATCGCCAACACCTTCCTCGCGGCCGCCGGCCTGCCGGTGGGCAAGTCGCTGTGCGAGCACGACCTGCTGGACGAGGCACGCCGCCTGATGCAGAAAACCCGTATCCCGTTGCCGGTCGATGTGGTCACCGGCAAGTCCCTGGCGGCCGATGCGGTGGCCGAAACCAAGCGGGTGGAGGACGTGGCCGACGACGACATGATTTTCGACATCGGCCCGCAGACGCAGGCCATGATGGCCGGCCTGTTGCAGCAGGCCGGTACCATCCTGTGGAACGGCCCGGTCGGCGTGTTCGAATTCGACCAGTTCGGCGCAGGCACCCAGGCCCTGTCCCGCGCCATTGCGGACAGCCCGGCATTCTCACTGGCCGGTGGGGGTGATACGCTGGCCGCCATCGACAAGTACGGCATCGGCGACAAGGTGTCCTATATTTCCACCGGCGGTGGTGCCTTCCTCGAATATGTCGAAGGCAAGGTGCTGCCGGCAGTGGCTGCCCTCGAAGAACGCAACGCATAACGAGACAACACCATCCCCCCATTCCCACGGAACGGAGTCAGACATCATGGCCTTGATCAGCTTGCGGCAACTGCTCGACCACGCCGCCGAACACGGCTACGGCGTGCCCGCCTTCAACGTGAACAACCTGGAACAGATGCGCGCCATCATGGAGGCCGCCGACCAGACCAAATCGCCGGTGATCGTGCAGGCCTCGGCCGGTGCACGCAAATACGCCGGCGCGCCGTTCCTGCGCCACCTGATCCTGGCGGCCATCGAGGAATTCCCGCATATCCCGGTGTGCATGCACCAGGACCACGGCACCAGCCCGGCGGTGTGCCAGCGGTCGATCCAGCTGGGCTTTTCCTCGGTGATGATGGATGGCTCGCTGAAGACCGACGGCAAGACCCCGGCGCCGTACCCGTACAACCAGCGCGTGACCCGCCGCGTGGTCGAGATGGCCCATGCCTGTGGTGTGTCGGTGGAAGGCGAGCTGGGCTGTCTGGGCTCACTGGAAACCGGCCAGGCCGGTGAGGAAGACGGCGTCGGCGCCGTCGGCACGCTCGATCACTCGATGCTTCTGACCGATCCGGAGGAAGCGGCGAAGTTCGTCAAGGAAACCGAAGTGGATGCCCTGGCGATTGCCATCGGCACCAGCCACGGTGCCTACAAGTTCTCGCGCCCGCCCACCGGCGACATCCTGGCCATCGAACGCATCAAGGCCATCAATAAGCGCATCCCCAACACGCACCTGGTGATGCACGGTTCTTCCTCGGTACCACAGGACTGGCTGGCCATCATCAACGAGTTCGGCGGCAAGATCCCGGAGACCTACGGTGTACCGCTGGCCGAGATCGTCGAGGGCATCCGCCACGGCGTGCGCAAGGTCAACATCGACACCGACCTGCGCCTGGCGTCGACCGGCGCCATCCGCCGCTACATGGCGAAGAACCCGGCCGAGTTCGACCCGCGCAAGTACCTCAAGGAGACCATCAGCGCGATGCGCGACATCTGCATCGAGCGCTACGAGGCCTTCGGTACCGCCGGCTGGGCACGCAAGATCCGTCCCGTCTCGCTGGAGGTGATGGCCCGGCGTTACGAAGGCGGCAAACTCAAGCCACAGGTCAACTGAGGCGGCATGCACCGGGTGGGTAACCGCCCGGTGTGCCGGGATACCATGCTGCCGGATTTCAGGGCCCTGCAGGCAACGCTGCCGCCGCTGTCGCTGGAGCGCCCGGTGGACTGGCGCAAGCCCTATGCCGATTACCTGCGCTATTACCGCCTCGACCTCGGCAAGCGGCTGCCGGGGGTGCAGCAGCATTTCGGCGTGCTGGAGGTGGCCGGGTTCCGCATTGCCTGCCATGTGTTCCTGCCGGCACGAGCGCGTGGCACGGTGGTGGTCAACCACGGTTACTTTGACCACACCGGCCTGTTCGACCACCTGCTGGATGCGGTAGTCAGCGCAGGGTACGCCGCGGTGGCCTGGGACCTGCCGGGCCACGGGCTGTCGTCGGGCGAGACGGCCACCATCGACTCCTTCGAGGATTACAACCGGTGTTTCCGCCACCTGCTCGATGCGCTGCCGGGGCAGCTGCCGCGTCCCTGGCATGCCGTGGGGCAGAGCACCGGCGCGGCCATCCTGCTGCGTTACCTGTCGGAATGCGTGGAGCACCGCCAGCAGCCGGCCTTTGCGGCCGTGGTGGCGCTGGCACCGCTGATCCGTGTGGTGCAGTGGCGCTGGGTGCGCTGGCAGTATGCGCTGCTGCGCCGCGTACTGCACTCGGTGAAACGCGTGTTCGTGCGCAATGCCGACAATGCCGGCTTCGTTGATTTCGTGCGTACCGCCGACCCGTTGCAGACGCGCCGCGTGCCGGTGCGCTGGGTCGGTGCGATGATTCGCTGGGCACGGGATTTTGATCACCACCCGCAGGTGGATTTCCCGTTGCGCGTCATCCAGGGTGATGCCGACGGCACGGTCGACTGGGTCTACAACCTGGCGCGCATCCGCGAACGCTTCCCGCAGGCACGCATCGACATCATGGCGCAGGCCGGCCACCACCTCGTCAATGAAGCGCGCCCGCTGCGGCAACAGGTCTTTGCCCATGTACTGGATGAATTCCGGCAACGGGAGCAGGCACCGTGAAGCGTCCACTGCCCGATGCCCGCATCGATGCGCTGGAGCGGCTGCTCGGACGTGATGCGGTGCGTGTCGATGCCGCCAGCTGCCGCGACTACGGCACGGACTGGGCGGCCCTGGCCGAACCGGACCCGGCGGCCGTTGTCTTCCCGCGTACGGCCGAGCAGGTACAGGCCCTGCTGGTGTATGCCAACGAGTGGCGCTGGCCGCTGGTGCCTTCCGGCGGCCGTACCGGCCTGGCCGGTGGTGCACTGGCAGCGCGGGGCGAGATCGTCGTCTCGCTGGAAAAAATGAACCGCATCACCGCCTTCGATGCGGCCGACCGCCTGCTGGTGTGTGAACCGGGCGTGGTGACGGCACAGGTGCAGCAGTTCGCACGCGAGCAGGGCCTGTATTACGCGGTGGAATTCGGTGCCGATGGCAGCAGCCAGGTGGGTGGCAACATCGCCACCAATGCCGGGGGCGTGCGTGTGCTGCGCTACGGCATGACGCGGGCACAGGTCGCCGGCCTGCAGGTCGTGACCGGTACGGCGGCGCTGGTCGACGACATGCGCTGCCTGCACAAGGACAACGCCGGCTATGCCTTGCGCGAGCTGTTCATCGGCAGTGAAGGCACACTGGGCATCGTCACACAGGCGGGCCTGCGCCTGCACGAGGCGCCGCCCCCGCTGGCCACCGCCCTGTTGCTGCTGGACGGACACGAAATCCTGCCAGCCGTGCTGCAGGCCCTGCAGCCCTTTGGCCTGCACGCCTGCGAGCTGATGGCCCGGGTGGCCTGGGAACTGGGGCGTGCCGGGCAGGCAGCCGTGGCGGATGTGCCGCCGGCAGCCTGGTACCTGCTGGTGGAAGCACCGGCCGAAGCCATGACGGCTGCGGCCTTGGTGACCGCACTGTCACGCTGCGCTGTGGCGGATGTGCTGCTGGCGCAATCCACGCGGCAGGCGGCTGCGTTCTGGGCCGTGCGCGAATCGATCACGGCGGCGCTCAAGCCGCAACGGCCGCTGAAATTCGACATCGGTTTTCGCCTGTCGGTGATGCCGGCCGTGCTGGCAGCCCTGGCAGCGCAGTGGCCGGATGCCGTGGTGTACGGCCACCTGGGCGATGGCAACCTGCACCTGAACATCACCGGCAGCACGGATGCGGCGGCCACACAGGCACGGGTGTGGGCGTTGGTGAAACACTTCCACGGCACCATCACTGCCGAACACGGCATCGGCCTGTTGCGCAGGGAGGCGTTTGCCGGCACCGAGGGGCAGGGTCGCCTGCAGGTAATCCGGCAACTGAAGCAGGCGCTCGATCCGCAGGGCATCCTCAACCCGGACAAGCTGTTGCCCCACGCCTGAAGGAATCGCTCAGCGCGGCCGGCGCAGCGTACGCATGCCGCCCTGCCCGGCCAGCAACAACACATCGGCCGGGCGACGCGCAAACAGGCCGTTGGTCACCACGCCGGTGATGTTGTTGATGGTTTCCTCGGTTTTCACCGGGGTGGCGATCGGGAAGTTGTAGACATCGAGGATGATGTTGCCGTTGTCGGTCACCACGCCTTCACGCCAGACGGGGTTGCCGCCGAGCTTCAACAGCTCGCGGGCGACATGGCTGCGGGCCATCGGGATCACTTCCACCGGCAGCGGGAAGTTGCCCAGCACGCCGACCAGTTTCGACGCATCGGCAATGCAGACGAATTCGCGCGCCACGGCGGCGATGATCTTCTCGCGCGTCAATGCGGCACCACCGCCCTTGATCAGTTCCAGGCGTTCATTGGCCTCGTCGGCACCGTCCACATACACCATCACGCCGTCGACGGCATTGAGGTCGTACACCTTGATGCCGTACTGCTTCAGGCGTGCCGCGCTGGCCTCGGAGCTGGCCACCGCGCCATCGAAGCAGCCCTTGCGGGTGGCCAGGGCGTCGATGAAGCAGTTGGTGGTGGAGCCGGTGCCGACCCCGACGATGCTGTCGTCATCGAGCTTCGGCAGGATGTAGTCCAGGGCAGCCTTGCCGGCGGCCTGTTTGAGTTCGTCCTGGGTCATGACGGGTTCCCACGGCAGCAAAAAGTGGCATGTATAATGCCATAGCCCCAAGGCCCCTTCGACAGGACTGGCGTCATGCCGCACAACTACATCCGCAAGATCCTCGCTGCCCGTGTCTACGATGTGGCGGTGGAAACCCCGGTGGACGAGGCGCGCCTGCTGAGCCGCCGGCTGGGCAATACCGTGCTGCTCAAGCGCGAGGACCTGCAGCCGGTGTTCTCCTTCAAGATCCGCGGTGCCTACAACAAGATGGCCGCGCTGCCGCCGGAAGCACTGGCCCGTGGCGTGGTCTGTGCCTCGGCCGGCAACCATGCCCAGGGGGTGGCGTTGTCGGCAACCCGGCTCGGGGTGCCGGCTACCATCGTGATGCCGCGCACCACACCGCGCATCAAGGTCGATGCGGTACGCAACCGCGGGGCGAAAGTCGTGCTGCACGGCGACACCTACGACGAGGCCTCGCTGGAGGCGCGTCGCCTGGAAACGGCAAAGGGCCTCACCTTCGTGCACCCGTATGACGACCCGGATGTCATCGCCGGCCAGGGCACCGTCGGCATGGAAATCCTGCGGCAGGTCACCGGCCCGCTGGAAGCGGTGTTCGTGCCCTGTGGCGGTGGCGGCCTGCTGGCGGGCGTTGCAGCCTATATCAAGTATGTCCGTCCCGAGGTGAAGGTCATCGGCGTGGAGCCGGACGATGCCGCCTGCCTGGCCGCTGCGCTGGCAGCCGGCCGCCGCGTGAAGTTGAAGGAAGTCGGCCTGTTTGCCGACGGCGTCGCCGTGGCGCAGATCGGTGAAGAGCCGTTCCGTGTCATCCGCAAGACGGTCGATGACGTGGTCACCGCCAACACCGACGAAATCTGCGCTGCCATCAAGGACATCTTCGAGGACACGCGGGCGATCGCCGAACCGGCCGGCGCCCTGGCCCTGGCCGGCCTGAAGAAATACGTGGCCGCGAAAGGCCTCGCGAATGCCACCGTGCTGGCCATCGCCAGCGGCGCCAATACCAACTTCGACCGCCTGCGCTACATCTCCGAGCGCACCGAGATCGGCGAGCGCCGCGAGGCCGTGCTGTGCGTGACGATCCCCGAAAAACCGGGCAGTTTCCGCGCTTTCTGCAATGCCATCGGCCGCCACAACATCACCGAGTTCAACTACCGCTATGCCGATGCGGCCCAGGCACGCATTTTTGTCGGCCTGCAGATAGCGCCTGACAACAACGACCGCGCGCAGCTGGTGGCACAGTTGCAAGGCAAGGGCTATCCGGTGGTGGACATGACCGACAACGAGATGGCCAAGCTGCACACCCGCCACATGGTGGGCGGGCGCGCGCCGGTGGCAAACGAGCTGGTCTACCACTTCGAGTTCCCGGAACGCCCGGGGGCACTGATGAATTTCCTCAACCAGCTGGGTGGCCGCTGGAGCATCACCATGTTCCACTACCGCAACCACGGCGCAGCCTATGGCCGTGTGCTGGTCGGCCTGGATGTGCCGCCGGCCGAGCGCAAGGCGTTCCGGCAGTTCCTGCAGGGCCTGGGTTACCCCAGCAGTGACCAGACCGCGAACCCGGCCTATCGCCTGTTCCTGGCCTGAAGCGGCACGGGTTCCACGGATTCGTGTGAACTGTTCCACAGTTCCGGCGCGGCGGCCGGCACGGTGGCCGAAGCGAGACTAGCCTCAAGGGGCAGCAAGCGGAAACAGGGCAGCTTGCCGCAGCTTCCGCCAACCCTTGCCCGGACTGCCGCCATGTTCCGCCACAAACCCGACATCCTGGCCCTGGCCTTCGGTTTCCTCGTCCTCGGGGTGAGCCTGACCGCTGCCGCGCAGGCCCTGGCCGGCTGAACGCCGGGTCAGAACGCGCGGTAACCCGCTTCCGTCAACACCCCGTCCAGCGGCACATCCCACGGCTGCCGCTGCAGGCTGTCCACTTCCTGGAAACCGTAGGCCACGCCCACTAGCAGTGGCCGGGCCCGTTCGCGGCCATCGAGCCGGAAGGCAAAGCTGCGGTCATAGAAGCCGCCGCCCATGCCCAGCCGGGTGCCGCGGCCGTCGAAGGCCACCAGCGGCAGCAGTACCAGGTCGAGGTCGTGCGGGCTGATGCCGGCGGCCGACGGCCCGGGTTCGGGGATGCCATACCGGTTGGGCAGCAGGGTGTCGTGTTCGCAAAAACGCAAAAAGTGCATCTGCCGGCCCTGCAGCCGCGGCAGGTAACAGTGCGTGCCGCGTGCCAGCGCCTGCGCGAGCAGCTGTGACGGGTCAGCCTCGCCGCCCATCGCCATGTACAAGGCGATGCGCCGGCTGCGCAGGAATACGGGGTGGTGGGCAAAGTGGCGGCTGATCCGGCGGGCATGCTGCTGCCGGCGCAGGGCGCCCAGGCTGTTGCGCTGCTGGCGCAGCGATTCCCGGAGCGTGGCAGCGTCAGTCATGCAGGCAACCGGCGGGATTTGCAGGGGAGGGCAGTGAGTTCCCGGAGTACCGCCGACAGACTGGCCCTTGAACCCATTGGTTCAAGGTGGGGACCACCGGAACACGTCAGGCTTTCCGTCAGGCGGACATGCACACCAGTGTTCGCAGGCAACCCCCGGGGTTTTGATCATCGGCTCGAGGACGTACTGTCATGGCCAGTACTCCAGGAATTCGCTTGCAGTATAGCAGAGGAAACCGCAGCAAAATGCGGGCGGGCAGCGGTTTTCAGATTTCCAGCTGGCGTATTTCTTGCAAGGCGGTGCTGACGCGGCTGTTCAGTTCGCGCAGGTCTTTCAGGGTCACGCCGTCGCCGGCAGCCGGTACCTTGTCGCCGTGCAGCAGGTCGAAGGCCATGTTGAGGGCGGCCATCACGGCGATGCGCTCGACGCCGATCACGCGGCCCTTCGAGCGGATGCTGCGCATCTGCTCATCGAGGTAGCGGCCGGCTTCGAGCAGGGCATCGCGCTGCTCGGGCGGGCAGCTGACCTGGTAGTGCTGGTCGAGGATGGTCACCGTGACGGAGTTGGCGGGCGCGGGCTTGCTCACGGGCTTTGCTCCAGGGCCTTCAGCCGGCTCACCATCGATTCGACGCGAGTACGCGCCAGTTCGTGCTTTTCGGTCAGCCGGTTGCGTTCCTGCAGCAATGCGGCTTCGCGGGTCTTCAGCGCCTTGTTTTCCTCGTTGAGCTGGTGGCAGAGCCTGATCAGCTCGTCAACCTTGTGCTGCAACGCGGTGAATTCGCGGTTGGCCATGGCGTGAGTTTCGCACCGGTAACTGTTGCCGTACTATAGAGGCCGGTTGAAAAGCGGTCAATGAACGGCCGCTGCAGGGAATCCCGCATGAATCCGTCCACACTGGAAACGCTGGCGAGCGCACTCGCGGCCGCAGGGTCACTGGCCTCGCCATCGAAAATCCACGGCTATGTGGCTGGCAGTTGCTGTGCTGCCGGCATGCCCGATGCCGCCGGCCTGTACGAGCCCCTGGCCGCCCACCTGGAGTTGCAACCCGGGCAGTTGGCTGCCCTGCTGGACCTGGGCGAGTGGGTCGTTGAGGCCGAGGCCAGCCTGTCCAGCCCCGACCTGGCCTTTTACCCGCTGCTGCCGGATGACGACGACGGCCTGGTCGAGCGCGCCCTGGCACTGGGCCAATGGTGCGAGGGCTTCCTGGCCGGTTACGCCGTCGGCCTGGGCCGTGATGGCCGCACGCCGGGTGCCGAGACGCAGGAAATCCTCTCGGACCTAGTGGCCATTTCGCGCATCGGCACGCCGGATGACGACGACAGCAGCGAAACCGATTTCATGGAGCTGGTCGAATACCTGCGCATGGCCGCGATGAACCTGTTCCTCGAGGCGCGCAACCCGCCCCACGAGGCATCCCCCGCCCCGTCCCTGCACTGACCTGGCCATGACCCGCATCGCCCCCACAGAGTTCGCCGCACGCCGCAAGCGCCTCGTACGGCAGCTGCAGCCGAACAGCCTGGTCATCATCCCTTCCGCACAGGAAGTGGTCCGCAGCCGCGACACGCATTTCCCGTTCCGGCAGTGCAGCGACTTCCTCTACCTCAGCGGCTTCGATGAACCCGATGCAGTGCTGGTGATGGACACGGCCGAGGCCGGCCGCATGCGGCTGTTCTGCCGCGAGCGTGACCGCGCGATGGAAATCTGGAACGGCCCGCGCGCCGGCACCGAAGGCGCGGTGCGTGATTACGGCGCGGTGGAAGCCTTCCCGATTGCCGAACTCGATCGCCGCCTGCCGGCCCTGCTCGCCAACCGCGATCGCGTGTATTACCCGCTGGGCGCCGATGCCGCGTTTGAAGCGCGCCTGCAAGGCTGGCTGGACCAGGTTCGCGGCCAGTCGCGCACCGGCGTGCAGGCACCGGCCGTACTGGAAGACATCCGCAAGCCGCTGCACGAACTGCGCCTGTTCAAGTCACCGGCTGAAATCCGCCTCATGCGCGAGGCTGGGCGCATCTCGGCACTGGCGCACATTGCAGCGATGCAGGCTGCCAAGCCGGGCCTGCGCGAATACCACCTGGAGGCTGCCATCCAGAAAGTGTTCCTCGAACACGGTAGTCGTTTCCCGGCCTACGGCACCATCGTCGGCAGCGGTGCCAATGCCTGCATCCTGCATTACGTGAACAACACCGCGGAACTGCGTGACGGCGATGTGGTGCTGATCGATGCCGGTTGCGAGTTGCAGGGGTATGCCTCGGACATCACGCGCAGTTTCCCGGTCAATGGCCGCTTCACGCCGGCACAACGCGCCTTGTACGAGCTGTGCCTGAAGGCACAGCTGGCGGCCATCAGGAGCATCCGCCCCGGCGTGCACTGGAACACGCCGCATGAGGTGACGGTCAAGGTCATCACACAGGGACTGGTGGCGCTCGGCCTGCTGAAGGGCAAGGTGGGCGAACTCGTCAAGGCCGGGGCCTACCGTGATTTCTACATGCACCGTGCCGGCCACTGGCTGGGGCTGGATGTGCACGATGTCGGCGATTACAAAACAAGCGGCAAATGGCGGCCGTTCGAGCCGGGCATGGTGCTGACCGTCGAGCCCGGCATCTATGTATCGCCCGCACAGCGCGGCGTCCCAAAGGCCTTCCGGGGCATCGGCATCCGCATCGAGGATGATGTGGTGGTGACCAAGGCCGGCTGCGACATCCTCACCGGCGGCGTGCCGAAGGCCGTTGCCGGCATCGAAGCCCTGATGGCGCAGCGATGAACACCGATGCCGACATCGTCATTGCCGGTGGCGGCATGGTGGGCGGTACGCTGGCAGCACTCATCGCCAGCCAGTGCGACCCGGCGCGTGCGCCGCGCATCCGTGTGGTGGAACCGTTCCCGTTTGATCCGGCCAGCCATCGTGCAAACCCCAGTTTTGACCAGCGCTCCACGGCACTCGCGCTGAGTGCGGTGCATGTGCTGGAGCAGGCCAGGCTCTGGGAGGGCATGGCGCCGCATGCCTGTGCCATCGACAGCATCCATGTCTCCGATCGCGGTCATTTCGGTTCCCTGCTGATGCAGGCCGGCGAGGAACGGCTGCCTGCCCTCGGCTATGTGGTGGAAAACCGTTTCCTGGGCCAGGCCATCATGGCTGGGCAGGCACAGTGGCCCGCGGTGCAGTGGCAAACCGGCCGCGTGCAGTCGGCGCAGGTGGCGGCCGAGGCCGTGCACCTGGCCACCGACACGGAGGAATTGTCCGCCCGCCTGCTGGTGGTGGCCGACGGGGCGCGTTCGGCGCTGCGCGACTCCCTCAGCATCGGCGTCGACAGCACCGATTACGGCCAGGTTGCGGTGATTGCCAACATCGCTACCGAAAAACACCATGCGGGCCGCGCCTTCGAGCGCTTTACCGACCAGGGCCCGCTGGCCATGCTGCCGCTCAACGATGCCGAGGGCTGGCACCGCTCGGCACTGGTGTGGACGCTGCCGCCCCAGCAGGCGCAGGCGGTGCTGGCGCTGCCGGATGAAGCCTTCCTGCACACGCTGCAGGAGCGGTTCGGCCATCGGCTTGGACGCCTGCTGAAAGTGGGCGAGCGTGCCAGCTACCCGTTGTCGCGTAGCCATGCCCGCGAACAGCTGCGCGAGCGCATCGTGGTGGCCGGCAATGCCGCACACGCGCTGCACCCGGTGGCCGGCCAGGGGTTCAACCTGGCCTTGCGTGATGTGTCGGTGCTGGCCGATGTCATCGTGCAGGCCTGGCAGGCCGGTGATCCCGGCAGCCGTGCCGCCCTGCAGCGTTACCTCGACCTGCAACTGGCCGACCAGCAGCGCACCGCCGATTTCAGTGAAGGCATCACGCGCATTTTCATGCCGCGCAACCCGCTGCTGGCCGGCCTGCGCGGTGCGGGCCTGCTGGCGCTGGATGTGTTGCCGGCCCTGAAGCAGGCCTTCGTGCGCGAGACCACCGGCATCGGCCGTCACCACCCCGGCTGGAAGGGCAAGGTGTCATGAACCGGTCGGCCGACATCGTCATCGCCGGCGGCGGCCTGGCGGGCACGGCACTGGCGATTGCCCTCGGCCGGCAGGGCTGGGATGTGGCCTTGCTGGATGCCGCCGCTGCCATCGCGCAGGATCCGCCGTCCCCCGGCGTCGACGGTTTCGACCTGCGCGTCAGTGCCCTGTCGGCCGGCAGCATCACCTTCCTTGATGACCTCGGCGTGTGGCCGCGCATGCAGGCACGCCGCGTCACGCCCTTCGCGCACATGCGGGTGCGTGATGCCGAAGGCACCGCCTGCGTGGGCTTCGATGCGGCTGCCGTGCAGCGCGAGGCACTCGGCTGCATCGTGGAAAACCGCGTCACCCTGCAGGCACTGGATGAAACCCTGCGCCAGCAAGGCCGCGTGCGCTGCCTGCGCGGCATTGCCCTGGCCGATGCCCATGCCCATTACTTTGGCGAAGGCCACCAGCCGCATGAGCGCATCGTGACGCTCGACAACGGCGACACCCTGCACACGCAGCTGCTGGTGGGCGCCGACGGCGCCCACTCGCGGGTGCGCGAACTGGCCGGCTTCACCACCCGCGAATGGGCATACGGCCAGCAGGCGATCGTCGCCACCGTGCAGCTGCAGCAGCCGCACCGGCACACGGCCTGGCAGTGGTTCCACGACACCGGGCCGCTGGCCTTCCTGCCGCTGGACGACGGCACGGGTGTGCCGCTGGTGTCGATCGTCTGGTCCTGCGTACCGGCCGAGACCGAGCGCCTGCTGGCACTCGACGATACCGCCTTCCTGGCCGCCCTCACGCGCGCCAGTGAAGCGACCCTGGGCGACGCAGTGGAGGTCTCGCGCCGTGTGGCATTCCCGCTGGCACAACGCCATGCCACCGACTATGTGCAACCCGGCATCGCGCTGGTGGCCGATGCCGCCCACACCATCCACCCGCTGGCCGGCCAGGGCATCAACCTCGGCTTCAAGGATGTGCAGGTGCTGGCCGAAGAGCTGCACGCCGCGCGCAACCGCGGCCTGTCGCCGGGGCACCCGTCGGTGCTGGAACGCTACCAGCGCCACCGCAAGGGTGACAACCTGCTGATGATGGCCACCATGGAAGGCTTCAAGCGCCTGTTTGGGGAACGCGCCCTGCCGGTGCGCTGGCTGCGCAACACCGGCATGCGCTTGTTCGATGCTGCCGGCCCCATCAAGCGCCAGCTGGTGAAGCAGGCGATGGGGTTGTGAGGCGCCTGCCGCGCTGATTTCGCAAGCTGCGGGCGGCGGTGTAGAATGCCCGCCATCCGCACAGGGGAACCCATCATGAGCGACATGCCCAACAACCTGCGTTATGCCGAGTCCCACGAATGGGCCCGGCTGGAAGCTGACGGCACCGTGACGGTCGGCATCACCGACCACGCCCAGGATGCGCTGGGCGATGTGGTGTTCGTCGAGCTGCCGGAAGTGGGCAGCCAGCTTGCCGCCGGCCAGCAGGCCGGGGTGGTGGAATCGGTGAAGGCCGCCTCCGACATCTATGCGCCGGTGGCCGGCGAGGTGATTGCCGTCAACGCGGCCATCGTCGATGCGCCGGAAACGGTCAATGCGGTACCGTACGGCGACGGCTGGTTCTTCCGGCTGAAACCGGCCAACCCGGCCGACCTGGAACAGCTGCTGGATGCCGCCGGCTACGCCGCCGTGTGCAACGAGTAACCTGCCGGCAGCGGTGAAGCCCCGCCCGGCGGGGCTTTGTCGTCTTTAGCCACCTGCTTTTTTGTATGCTCCCGGGGCGTGTGTGCCTGCCCCGACCCGGACTGAGGAAACTGCCATGACCGCCGACCTGCCCGTGCTGCAGCTGAATGACCGCGCCGACAAGCGCCTGCGCGGTGGCCATTGCTGGATCTACAGCAACGAGGTCGATACCGCGAAGACGCCGCTGGCCGGCTTCACGCCCGGCGACACCGTGCAGGTGCTCGATGCCGGCGGCAAGCCGCTGGGCGTGGCCTATGTGAACCCGCATTCGCTGATTTGCGCGCGCATCCTCTCGCGGCGGCCGGGGCAGCCGATTGATACCGCGTTCTTCCGCCAGCGCATCCGCCGTGCGCTGGACTGGCGTGAACACTGCTACGCCGATCCGTATTACCGCCTGGTGTACGGGGAAGGCGACAGCCTGCCGGGGCTGGTGGTCGACCGTTTCGGCGAGGTGCTGGTGGCACAGTTCGGCACCGCCGGCATCGAGCGCCACAAGGAGGCAATCCTCGATGCGCTGGAGGCCGAGCTGAAACCGGCCGGCATCCTGCTGCGCAACACCAGTGGCGTGCGCGAGCTCGAAGGCCTGGAAAACTACACCGAGGTCGCACGCGGGCAGGTGCCGGAAACGGTGCCGCTCAGCGAAAACGGCGTACGGTTCGTCGCACCGGTGCTGGCCGGCCAGAAGACCGGCTGGTTCTACGACCACCGCGACGGCCGCGCGCAGCTGCAGCGCTGGGCAAAGGGCCGGCGTGTGCTGGATGTGTTCAGCTACATCGGCGGCTGGGGCATCCAGGCACTGGCGGCCGGTGCCAGCGAAGCGGTGCTGGTCGACAGTTCGGAGTCGGCGCTGGACCTTGCGATGGAGAACGCGGCACTGAACGGCTGCGCAGACCGCCTCACCACCGTGCAGGGCCAGGCCCTGGAGGCGATGCGCGAGCTGATCGCCGCGGGCGAGAAATTCGATGCGGTGATCGTCGATCCGCCGGCCTTCATCAAGCGCCGCAAGGACCTCGCGAAAGGCGAGCAGGGCTACCGCCGCGTGAACGAGCTGGCGCTGCGCCTGGTGGGCAAGGATGGCCTGCTGGTGTCGGCCTCGTGTTCGCTGCACCTGCCGCGCGAGGCGCTGGACGACATCGTGCGCGGCGCCAGCCGCCACATCGACCGCGAAGCACGCATCGTCGCCCGCACCGGGCTGGGTGCTGATCACCCGGTGCCACCGGCGATTCCTGAAACGGATTACCTGAAGACGGTGTTCTGCCGCGTATTGCCGGCCGACTAGGGCCGGCTTCACCGGGTGGCGTTGTGGTCTTGCTCAGGGCGTACCGGCCGGCAACGCGCCCACCGGTTTTTCATCGAGCAGGCACAGGCCGCCGCGCACCAGGCGGTAGAGCACCCACAGCCCGGTCAGGCACAGCAGCACGATGGCGAGCGGGATGCCCACCACGGTGACCAGCAGCAGGCCTGCCAGCACCAGCCACAGCAGTGCAAACCAGAAGGTGCGGATCAGCCAGTCGAAGTGTGAGCGCACATAGGTACCGGTTGCCTCGTTGCGTTTTACATAGCCCAGGATCACGGCAATGATCGACGGCCAGCCGGTGAGGAAGGCGGTGACCACGAAGGCCGTCGAGAGCATGCCGGTGCAGGCACTGAAGGCGTGCAGGCCGTAGAGGATCCAGGTCAGTGAAACGAGGCCGGCGGTGGGCTGGCGGTTTTCCATGGCAACTCCCCGGGTGTCAGCGCAGTGACAGGATACGCCAGCCGCGGTCGGTGGCGATGCGGCGCAGTTCCGGGTCCGGGTCGACCGCCACCGGGTGGCTCACGGCTTCCAGCAGCGGCAGGTCGTTGTGCGAGTCGCTGTAGAACCAGCTGCCGTCCAGCGAGTGACCGTTGGCTGCCAGCCACTGGTGCAGGCGGGTGACCTTGCCCTCGCGGAAGCAGGGCGTGCCGTCGACAGCACCGGTGTAGTGGCCGTTTTCCATCGCCGGGTCGGTGGCGAGCAGGTGCCCGACGCCCAGCCAGGCAGCAATCGGCCCGGTCACGAAGCGGTTGGTGGCGGTAATGATCAGCAGGGTGTCGCCGCGCGCCCGGTGGCTGGCGAGCAGGGCATCGGCCTTCGGCAGGCGCATCGGGGCGATGAAATGCTGCATGAAGTCGGCATGCCAGTCGCGCAGGGTGGCCGGGTCGGTGCCCACCAGCGGCTGCAGCGCAAAGGCGAGGTAGGCGCGGATGTCGAGGGTGCCGGCCTGGTAGGCAGCATAGAAATGGTCATTCGCCTCGCGGTAGGCCACCGTGTCGACGATGCCTTTCTGGCAGAGGAATTCGCCCCAGGCGTGGTCGCTGTCGCCGCCCAGCAGGGTGTTGTCGAGGTCGAAAATGGCCAGTGCCATGGTGCGGGGCGTCTCCGGTCGTTGCAGCCGGCAGCATAGCGGCTGGCCGGTGGCCGGCTCAAGCGCGCCGTGTTTGTGGGCGGGCCGGCGGGTGTGGAAGAATGGATGCCCACAAGGAGTGTTTCATGCGCGACGACAGCGTCATCGATGAACAAGGCTACCGCCCCAATGTCGGCATCATGGTGGCCAACCGGGCCGGCCAGCTGCTGTGGGCACGCCGCATCGGCCAGAACGCCTGGCAATTCCCGCAGGGCGGCATCCATGCCGGCGAAACCCCGGACGAGGCCCTGTTCCGCGAACTGCACGAGGAAGTCGGCCTGCACCCGCAGGATGTGCGCGTGATCGCCAGCACCCGGGGCTGGCTGCGCTACCGCCTGCCGGGCCGCTACCGGCGCCCCGGGCAGGGCGACAACACCTGCATTGGCCAGAAGCAGCGCTGGTACCTGCTGCAGTTGCTGGCCGATGACAGTGCGGTGGTGCTCGACCGCACGCAGCCGCAGGAATTCGATGATTGGCAATGGGTCAGCTACTGGTACCCGCTGGGCCAGGTGATCACCTTCAAGCGCGAGGTGTACCGCCGCGCACTGAAGGAGCTGCTGCCGGCGCTGGATCGCATCACCGGGAGTGCTGCCTGATGGAAAACATGCTGGGCACATTGCGCAGCATCGTGCAGGAAGTGAATGCCGAGCGCGACCTGCAAGGTGCGCTCGGCATCATCGTCGCGCGGGTGCGTGCCGCGATGCAGACCCAGGTGTGTTCCATCTATATCCACGAGCCCGACATCCACCGCCTGGTGTTCATGGCCACCGAAGGCCTGAACAAGGCCGCACAGGGCAAGATCAGCCTGGGCTTCGATGAAGGCCTGGTCGGCCTGGTGGCCCGGCGCGAAGAACCGGTGAACCTCGATGACGCCGAATCGCACCCCAGTTTCCATTACCTGAAAGGCATCGGCGAGGACCCGTTCAAGTCCTTCCTGGGCGTGCCGATCGTCCACCACCGCGATGTGCTTGGCGTGCTGGTGGTACAGCAGAAGGAGCAGCGGCGCTTCACTGAAAGCGACGAGGCCTTCCTCGTCACGCTGTCGGCACAGCTGGCCGGCGTGATTGCCCATGCGCGTGCCACCGGGGCGGCGCGCAGCCCGGTGCGACCGGGTGGCACCGGGGCGAGTTTTCACGGGGTGGCCGGTGCCGCCGGGGTGGCGATCGGCAGCGCGGTGGTGGTGTACCCGCCGGCGATCCTGAAAAGCGTGCCGAACAAGAAAACCAGCGCGCCGGCCCGCGAGATCGCCCGCCTGAAGAAGGCCGTCGAGCAGGTGCGCAAGGACATCCGCGCACTGAGCGACCGCCTCGCAGACCGCCTGGCGCTCGAAGAGCAGGGCCTGTTCGACGCCTACCTCGGCATGCTGGACGACAACGCGCTGGTGGCGGAAGTGGTCACGGTGATCCGCGAGCAGAAGCAGTGGGCGCAGGGCGCGCTGAGCCAGGTGATACTGGGCCATGTGCGCGCCTTCGAGTCGATGGATGACGATTACCTGCGCGAGCGGGCCATCGATGTGAAGGACCTGGGGCGCCGCGTGCTGGCCGCATTGCAGCAGGCCGATCGCGGCCGGCGGGAATACCCGCCAGCCACCATCCTGGTCGGCGAGGAACTGACCGCGTCGATGCTCGGTGATGTCCCCCGCGAGAAGCTGGTGGGCCTGGTGTCGGTGAAAGGCTCGCGCAACTCGCACGTGGCGATCCTGGCGCGCTCGATGGGCATCCCCACCGTGATGGGCGCAGCCGAGCTGCCCTACACCGACATCGATGGCCAGCCGCTGATCATCGATGGCTACAACGGACAGGTGCACACGCAGCCGGCGCCCGAGCTGCGCCAGCACTACGAGGAGATTTTCGAGGAAGAAAAACTGGTCACGCGCGGCCTGGAGCAGCTGCGCGACCTGCCGTGCACCACCACCGACGGCTATCACCTGCCGCTGCTGGTGAACACCGGCCTGATGAGCGATGTGGCGCGTTCGCTCGACAACGGTGCCGAAGGTGTCGGGCTGTACCGTACCGAAGTGCCTTTCCTGATGCAGGACCGCTTTCCCAGCGAGGAAGAACAGCGGGCGATTTACCGCCGGCAGCTGGAGGCCTTTGCACCGCACCCGGTGACGATGCGTACGCTGGACATCGGCGGTGACAAGGCGCTGCCGTATTTCCCCATCCAGGAAGACAACCCCTTCCTGGGCTGGCGTGGCATCCGTGTCACGCTGGATCACCCGGAAATCTTCCTCGCCCAGGTGCGCGCGATGATGAAGGCCAATGCCGGCCTGGGCAACCTGCGCATCATGCTGCCGATGATCAGCAGCGTGCCCGAGCTGGAGGAAGCCCTGGAGCTCGTGTACCGCGCGCACGACGAGCTGGTCGAGGACGGCCTCGAAATCCCGCTGCCACCGGTGGGCGTGATGGTGGAAGTGCCGTCAGCCGTCTACCAGGCGCGCGACCTCGCACGGCGGGTGGATTTCCTCTCGGTGGGCAGCAACGACCTCACGCAATACCTGCTGGCGGTGGACCGCAACAACTCGCGCGTGGCCAACCTCTATCACGCCTACCACCCGGCAGTGCTGCGGGCGCTGCGTGAGGTGGCGCTGGCAGCACACAAGGAAGGCAAGCAGGTCAGCATCTGCGGTGAGCTGGCCGGTGATCCGGGTGCAGCCCTGCTGCTGCTGGCGATGGGCTACGACAGCCTGTCGATGAATGCCACCAACCTGCTGCGCGTGAAGGCGGTGGTGCGCTACTTCAGCAGCGCGGATGCGCAACGCCTGCTGCGGCGGGTGCTGAAACTCGACAACCCCGCCGACATCCACGAGGCGCTCGACGCTGCCCTGGCAGAAGCCGGCATCACGCGCCTGCTGCGGCCAACGCCGGAGCCGCATTGAGTCAGGCCGGCGTGCGCGGTTTTTCCAGTATCCAGATGTAGCCGGGAACCAGCCACGGGGCCAGGGTGGCCACGGCATTGGCGAGCCGTGCGGACAACGACCCGGGCCGGATCATGTAATCGGCACAGAACCGTGACGGGTCGCGGATGATGGTGCGCGTGTAATCGTGCACCACGAAGCGGCGCACCAGCCGTTGCAGGCCCCAGTAGCTGCGGTGTATCTCGTAGTAATGGTCGCCGCGACCGGCCAGCCGCAGGTAATGGTGGGCCAGCCGGCGCGGGATCACGGACAGCAGCGGCAGGTTGTAGTGCGGTTCGTTCCAGCGCAGGCGGTTGCTGGCGGCAAAATAGCAGCAGCCGCCGGGTTTCAGCACCCGGTGGATCTCGTCCATCATGCGCTGGGCGTCCGGCACATGCTCGTACACCTGCGATGACACCACCACATCGAAGTGCTGGTCGGGGAACGGCAGGGCCATGGCATCGGCCACCTGGAAATGCAGGTTGTCCTTGTCGAAGTGGGCCTGGGCATAGGCGATGGCCTTGTCATCGATGTCGATGCCGGTGACGGTCCTGAAGTGGCGCGACAGGTATTCGTCGATGATGCCGGTGGAGCCGCCGTCGTTGAGCAGGGTGAGTCCGGCCAGCGGTTGCGTGCAGTGTGCGCCGAGCACGGCCACCATGGTGCGGGCCTTGCGCTGGCGTTCGGCGACATTGAACATCGCATCGCTTTTTTCCGAAAAACCGTACTGGTAATCGCGGTTCATGCGCCGGCCCTGTCAGGTGCGGGGCCGGTGTGTCCCGGTGGTTGCCTGTCGATCTGCCATGCCAGGCAGCGCGGTGCGCCCGCCTCGCCGCGTGCATCGAACGCCTGCTCGATGAATGCCACCTGCCCGTTGCGGTGCACGGTCAGCGTGGTGCTGGCACGGGTGCCGTAATCGGCCGAACGGATGAACGGCGACGACAGGAAGCGTTCCTGCGCCAGGCCGACGCCGGTGTCCGGCAATTCGTGGTCGGCTGCCGGTGTGTCGTCGCGCAGCAGGGCCTGCAGCCGCCCGGCATCCGGCCCGGCTTCGACGGCGCTGCGCAGGCGCGTGAGGCTGCGCGCCAGCTTCGGCCACGGCGTGTTGAGGCGGTCGTTGCTGAGGCCGTGATAGCCGGGGCCAAGGATCTCGCTGTCGTTCGTGAGGCTGTGGTGGCAGAGCAGGGTGTCGCCGTCCCACAGCAGCAGGTTGAAACCGCCGTAGCGTGCCGCGTCCGGCGCGAGGCGGGCGGCAAACGCCAGCGCGTCCCCGTCGCCGAGCAGGAAGTCACGCACCAGCAGCCCGCGCGAGCGCTCGCCGCTGCGCGGGTTGCCGCCACGCCGCACATTGGTGACGGCAGCAAAACGCCCCTGGCGGGTGATGCCCAGCCAGCTGCCACCGGAGACCTCGTCGCGGCCGGCCAGCAGTTGCGGGTGCTCCGGCCAGAAGCCGGCCGGCCGGGTCGGGCGGGCATGGAATTCGTCGCGGTTGGCGGCTACCACCAGCGGGTAGTCCGGATGCACGCGGCTGGCAAGCACGATCAGGCACATGGGCGGTGGTCTTTTGGCGGGCTCGCCCGGATAATAACCGGCCACTGCCCGGACCGGAATGCCGATGGAACTGCTGCAGCCATTGCTGGTGTACCTGCTGACGGGCTGCCTGTCCGGCGTGCTGGCCGGCCTGTTCGGCATCGGCGGCGGGCTCATCATCGTGCCGGCCCTGTTGCTGGTATTCACCCTGCAGGGTGTCGATGCCGGCGTGATGACCCAGCTGGCGATCGGCAGCTCGCTGGCCGCCATCGTGGTCACTGCCTTGAGTTCGACGCGGACCCACCACCAGCAAGGCGGCGTGCGCTGGGCGGCCTGGCGGGCACTGGCACCGGGCCTGTGCCTGGGGGTTGCCGCCGGGGCCTGGCTGGCCCACCGCCTACCGGGTGCCCAGCTGCAGGGCCTGTTCGGCCTGTTTGCCCTCGTGATCGCCGTCCAGATGGGTTTCGGCCTGCAGCCGAAGCCGGGCCGGCAACTGCCCGGATCCGCCGGACTGGCCGCTGCTGGCGGTTTCATTGGCAGTGTTTCCGCGTTGTTTGGGATTGGTGGGGGTTCACTTACCGTGCCTTTCCTGGTCTGGTGCAATGTGCGCATGCAGGAGGCGGTGGGCACCTCGGCGGCCTGCGGGCTGCCGATCGCGCTGGCCGGTACGCTGTCGTTTGCCGTCACCGGCTGGGGGCAGGCCGGCTTGCCGGCCGGCAGCAGCGGCTATGTCTACTGGCCGGCGGTGGCGGGCATTGCGCTGGCCAGCGCGCCCTGTGCCCGGCTGGGTGCGCGGCTGGCACACCGGCTGCCGGCCCAGCAGCTGAAACAGGCGTTTGCCGTGTTCCTCGCGCTGCTGGGCCTGCAGTTCATCCTGCGCCATGCGGGGCTGTCCTAGGTGTTGCGCCATCCCGCCATTGACCCGGTGGCCCTCAGCTTGGGGCCGCTGCAGGTGCACTGGTACGGCCTGATGTACCTGGCGGGCTTTGCCATCGCCTGGTGGCTGGCGCTGCGTGCCTGCCGGCGCTCCGGCGCGGTGGTGCAGGCATCCGAATTCGAGGACCTGGCGTTTTACGCCATGCTGGGGGTGATCGTCGGCGGCCGCCTGGGCTACGGCCTGTTCTACGGCCTCGACCAGTGGCGGGCCGACCCGTGGTGGATCTTCCGGGTGTGGGAGGGCGGCATGGCCTTCCACGGCGGCCTGCTGGGCGTCGGTGCCGGCCTGCTGTATTTCGCCTGGCGGCGGCAGCGGCCGCTGCTGGCGGTGTTCGATTTCGTCGCCCCGCTGGCCCCGCCGGGCCTGGGGCTGGGGCGGATCGGCAATTTCATCGGCCAGGAACTGTGGGGCCGGCCCAGCGACCTGCCGTGGGCGATGCTGTTTCCCGCCGACCCGTTGCAGCTGGCCCGCCACCCCTCGCAGCTGTACCAGGCCGCCCTCGAGGGTGTGCTGCTGTTTGCCATCGTCTACGGGTTCTCGCGCCGGCCACGCCCGGCCGGCAGTGTCACGGCGGTGTTCCTGTGCAGCTATGCCGCGTTCCGCTTTCTTGTAGAATTCGTCCGCGAACCGGACCCCCACATCGGTGTGGAATGGTTCGGCTGGATGACGCGGGGGCAGGAGCTGTCCCTGGTCATGTTCGGTGCAGGCCTGGCCTTGCTGGCCTGGGCATACCGCCACCGCGGCCCACGGGAGCCCGCATGAAGCAATACCTCGACCTGATGCGCCATGTGCTGGAAAACGGCCGCCCGCGCACCGACCGCACCGGCACCGGCACGCTCGGCGTGTTCGGCCACCAGATGCGTTTCAACCTGGCCGAGGGCTTCCCGGTGGTCACCACCAAGAAGCTGCACCTGCGCTCGATCATCCACGAGCTGCTGTGGTTCCTGCAGGGCGACACCAACATCCGCTACCTGAAGGAAAACGGCGTCTCGATCTGGGACGAATGGGCCGACGCACAGGGCAACCTCGGGCCCGTGTACGGCCACCAGTGGCGCAACTGGCCCACCCCGGACGGCGGCCGCATCGACCAGATCAGCCAGGTGATCGGGCAGATCCGCAACACGCCGGATTCGCGCCGCCTGATCGTCAGTGCCTGGAACGTGGCCGATGTGCCGCGCATGGCGCTGCCGCCCTGCCACCTGCTGTTCCAGTTCCATGTCGGTGACGGCCGCCTGTCCTGCCAGCTCTACCAGCGC
>LAHR01000438.1_pt1 | contig 37104 bp, 31 predicted proteins | sample 329641 | NCBI WGS metagenome assembly LAHR01 (sample SAMN03275701, study PRJNA271635) | activated sludge metagenome | isolation source: Sample C-3 Sludge from acetogenic chamber (third chamber) of Anaerobic...
AGAAAAAACAGCGTTTGAAGCCAAGATCCGCGCCTTCGTCGGCCGTGAGATGGCGCCGCCCACGCGTGGCCCGGATGATGTCAACAAGGCGATGATCCGCCACTGGTGTGAAGTGATGGGCGATGCCAACCCCGTCTACACCGACGAAGCCTTCGCGAAAAAAACCCGCAAGGGCGGCCTGGTGGCCCCGCCGGCCATGCTGCAGGCCTGGAGCCTGGAAGGTTACCCGATGCACAGCCCGTCGAAGGACGAGGCGAAGCTCGACAACCAGCGCAAGCTGCACAAGGTGTTCGACGACCACGGCTACACCGGCGTGCTGGGCACCAACTGCACGCAGGAGTACTACCGCGACCTCAGGCCCGGTGACCAGGTCATTGCCCACACGGTGATCGACTCCATTTCCGAGCAGAAGGCCACCCAGCGCGGCCTGGGCTACTTCATCGAGACGGTAACCACCTTCACCGACCAGCAAGGCGAGAAGGTCGGCTCGATGCGCTTCCGCGTGCTGAAGTTCATCCCCAACGAAAGCAACAAGGCCAGCACCGCCAAGGACGACGGCAAGCCCGAGGTGCCGACCCGCATCCACTCGCCGCGCGGCAACGACAACAAGTGGTGGTGGGAGCTGGTGGACAAGGGTGTGCTGCCGATCCAGCGCTGCAAGGACTGCCAGACCCTGCGCCACCCGCCGCGTGCCATGTGCGGCCAGTGCCAGTCCACCCAGTGGGACTACATCGAATCGACGCTCGACGGCGAGGTATTCAGCTACACCCAGCTGCACTACCCGAAATTCCCGGGTTACCAGTACCCGCTGGTGTGTGCGGTGATCCAGCTGTCCGAAGGCACCCGCATCGTGTCGAACATCGTCGGCATCGATCCGGAAAAAGTGCACATCGGCATGAAAGTGAAGGGCAGGGTGGAGCAGGTCGATCCGAAGACCATGCTGCCCCAGTTCTATCCGGCCTGACCACCCACCTGATTGCGAGACACTGACATGAGCAACGACAAGACCGTGGCGTACGACGCCGTCCGCGTGGGTGACAAGCTGCCCGCGCTGGAAATCCCGATTACCTCCAGCCTGATCGTCGGCGGTGCCATCGCCTCGCGCGATTTCACCCCGGTGCACCACGACCGGGCTGCCGCCCAGGCCGGCGGGTTGCCGGATGTGTTCATGAACATCCTCACCAGCAACGGCCTGATGGGCCGTTATGTCACCGACTGGGCCGGCCCGGAGTGCACGCTGAAGAAAATCGACATCAAGCTGGGCGCACCGAACCTGCCCGGCTTCGTGATGACCATCACCGGTGAAGTGAAGGCCAAGGACGATGCCAGCGGCACCGTCGATGTGGCGGTAACCGGTGAAAACAATGTCTGGGGCATGCACATGATGGGCACCGTGCGCGTTGCACTGCCGAAGGAGGCTTGAACATGGCTGCGAATTTCAAGGACAAGGCGGCCATCGTCGGCATCGCCAACACCGATTTCTCGAAGAACTCCGGCCGCTCGGAAACGCAGCTGGCAGCTGAAGCCGTTGCGGCAGCGCTGCGCGATGCCGGCCTGAAGCCCTCGGATGTCGATGGCATGACCACCTTCACCATGGACACCAACGACGAGATTGAAGTCGCGCGTGCCGTGGGCATCGGTGACCTCAGTTTCTATTCGCGCATCCCGCACGGCGGCGGTGCCGGCACCGGCCTGATCCACCAGGCCGTGATGGCCATTGCCACCGGTGCCGCCGAAGTGGTGGTGTGCTACCGCGCGCTGAATGGCCGTTCCGGCCACCGCTTCAGCTCGGGCGTGGCCGGCGAGATCACCACCGCCGATGCCCTGCACTGGGGCTGGTACACCCCCTACGGCCTGCTGACCCCGGCCTCGTGGGTGGCCATGTATGCCATGCGCTACATGCACCTGACCGGCGCCACCAAGGACTCGCTGTTCGAAGTGGCCTGGACCACCCGCAACCACGCGGCGAAAAACCCGGCGGCGTTTTTCCATGGCCAGACCTTTGACCGTGCCGAATACGACGCGCAGAAGAAGATCGTCGACCCGCTCAGCCTGTACGACTGCTGCCAGGAATCCGACGGCGGCTCCTGCGTCATCCTCACCACGCCGGAGCGCGCGAAGGACCTGCGCCAACCGGCCGTGCTGGTGAAGGGTGTGGGCCAGTGTGCTGCCGGCAACGGCGAGTCGATGACCAGCTTCTACCGGCCGGAAATCGCCTGCATCCCCGACATGGACATTGCCGCGCAGCAGGCCTATGCACAGTCCGGGCTCACCCCGGCCGACATCGATGCGGCGGTGATCTACGACGCCTTCACACCGATCGTGCTGTGGCAACTGGAATCCTGGGGCTTCTGCAAACCGGGCGAAGCACATGACTTCGTGATGGACGGCAGCCTGCGTCTCGACGGTCGCCTGCCCACCAACACCCACGGTGGCCAGTTGTCGGAAGCCTACATCCACGGCGTCAACGGCATCGTCGAGGCCGCCCGCCTGGTGCGCGGTACCTCGGTGAACCAGCCGAAGAAAACCATCAACCACGTACTGGTGACCTCCGGCGTGGGCGTGCCCACCGGCGGTGCACTGCTCGGCCGCGCGTAACCCAACAGGTCGCGCGCCGTACAAAAAAGGCGCCTGCTCCGGCAGGCGCCTTTTTTCATGCGGGTTTCATCGGTGCCGGATGGGCGGCAAGCCCGTTGTAGACATCAGGCTGCAGGGGGGGTGCCGTTCCCGTTGCCATTCCCAATGGCACCGTTTTCCGGCAAGCCGTGGTTGTTTTCCGGCAGTGCCCCGGCATCACGGTGCGCCGGTGCAGCGGGCGCGTTGGGTTGCCGGATCAGGTGGCGGCAGTAGTGCAGGGCGCGCAGCCATTGTTCCACCAGCCGGCGGCTGCTGCTGCAAACCAGCAGGCTGGTCGATAGCGCCTGTTGCGAGAGTTCGCCACCGAGGCCGGCGGCAATCAGGGCTTCCTTGTGTTTCTCGTATTCCGGGTACAGCGGTGCGAAGGTTTCCGGCAGCGTCTCGTCACCGAGGAACTGTTCCATGCGCAGGCGCAGGGTGTGCAGCCAGGCCTGCAGGGCCGGCACCTCGACGGCCTGCTCCTGCGCCAGTTGCTGCAGGAGGCCGTTGAGTTGCCGCAGGCTGTCCTCGGTGTTGGCAAGGTTGTGCTGCACCCGCCAACCCAGCCCGAATTGCTGTGCGGCATCGCTGTGGATGGCCTGCCGTGAGGCTTCGGTGATGAAGTCACCGATCTGTGCCAGCAGGTCCTGGCGGGCGCGTGCCTGCTCCGCATAGGGCTGGCGCTTGTACAGCAGGGCATCGATGTCCACCGGGTATTGCCGGATCAGGCGGTCGAGTTCGTGCTCCAGTGCGTGCAGGGCCAGGCCCGGCATGCTGGCCACATTGCGGTCGATGAAGCGCGCCACCGCCGGGTGTTCCTCCCGCTCGCGGAAGTGCCGCAGCAGGAAGCGGCTCATGTGCGGTTCCAGCGGCCACATCAGCAACACGCCCAGCAGGTTGAAGGCCGAGTGGAACAGTGCCAGCAGTACCGTTGGCTCGGCGCCGATGTCCAGCACGGCGCACAGCGCCAGCAGGGCCGCCATGAACCACGGCAACAGCAGCACCGCGACAGCCCCGGTGGTGAGGTTGAACAACACATGCGCGGCGGCCAGGCGGCGGGCATTGGCGGTGGCGCCGATGCTGGCCAGCAGGGCGGTGGTGGTGGTGCCGATGTTGGCACCGATCACCATCGCAGCGCCTTCAGTCAGCGTCAGCAGGCCGCCTGACGCTAGCGCCATGGCGAGCGTGATGGCGGCAATCGAAGTCTGCATCAGGGTGGTCAGCACGATGCCGATGATGACCATCAGCAATGGCGTCAGCCAAGGGCCCATGCGCAGGGCATCGACATGCACCTGGCTGCTGAGGTCACGGAAGCTGTCGGAAAGGAAGTCGATGCCGAGGAACAGCATGCCGAAACCGGCACAGGCCATGCCGATGGCGCGCAGGCGCTCACCGCGGCTCATCAGGTGCAGGAAAGCACCCACGCCGAGCAGCGGCAGGGCAATGGCCTCGACGCCGAGCTTGAAGCCGATCAGTGCCACCAGCCAGGCGGTGAGGGTGGTGCCGATGTTGCTGCCGAATACGATCCACACCGCACGCTCGAACGACAGGATGCCGGCATTGACGAAACCGAGGGTGGCCATGGTGGAGGCGGTGGAGGATTGCATCAGTGCGGTGACGCCGATGCCGACCAACAGGCTGCGTTGCCGGGTGGCCGTCCAGCGTGCCAGCACCTGGCCCAGCGAAGGGCCGGCGGCCAGGCGCAGGCCATCGGTCATCAGCCACATGCCGAGCAGCAGCAGGCCCATCCCGCCCAGGGTGTTCTCAATGTAGGGGAACATGCGCATCCTGCCGCAAAACGAAGGTCATCATGATACGGGATGCCATCCTGAAAAACAGGGCGCCACGCCAATGGCCGTAGCGGGGGTGGGCTGCACGGGGCACGGGCGGTAGAATCGCCGGGGCCTGCCCCCGCCAAAGGAATTGCCGATGACCGCCAGCCGTGAACAGACCCAGGCCCGCTACGACCTGCTGTCCTCCGGGGTGATGCAACACACGCCGCAGCAGGCCTATACCGTAGCCGACCGCTTCGAGGCCCATGCCCGCGATTTCCCCGAGCGTACCTTCCTCATCGCCGGCGAGCAGCGCATCAGCTACGGCGATCTGAACCGCGAGGCCAACCGCTATGCCGGGGTGGCGCGCCAGCTGGGCGTGCGGCGCGGGGATGTCGGTGCGGTGATGATCGAGAACCGGCCGGAGTTTTTCTATGCCTGGCTGGGCCTGGCCAAGCTCGGCGCGATCGCGGCGCTGGTCAACACGCAGGGACGCGGCCCGGTTCTGCAGCACATGGTCAGCCTGGTCGAGCCACGCGTGCTGTTCCTCGGTGCCGAATGTGCGGCACAGTACCACGAGGCCGGCATCGCCGTGGCCAACATGCATACGCTGGTGGTGGACGATGGCACGCCGGTCACGGACTTGCCGCGCGGCAGCGAGGCCTTGTCGCAGTACCTGCCGCAGGCTGCCGCGGACAACCCGCCAACCAGCCTGCGCGAGGGCGTCATCGGCGAGCACCCCTTGTGGTATGTGTACACATCCGGCACCACCGGCCTACCGAAGGCCGCCATCATCAGCCACATGCGCTGGCTGGGCGTGGGTGACGGCTGGAAGGCGATGCTCGGCATCACCGAGGCCGATGTCTTCTATTGCTTCCTGCCGCTGTTCCACGGGGCGGCGGGCATGTCGCTGGTATCGAATGCGGTGGCGGCCGGCGCGCCCATCGTGCTACGGCGCCGGTTCTCGGCTTCGCAGTTCTGGCCCGATGTGCGCCGCCACGGCGTCACCACGCTGCAATACATCGGCGAAGTGATGCGTTACCTGGTCAACCGGCCGGTGGAAGCCGATGAGCGCCGGCATACGCTCCAGCGCATGACCGGCGCCGGCATGACGCGCGATGTGTGGGAGCGCTTCGAGCAGCGCTTTGGCGCGGTGGAGATCTACGAGGGCTGGGGGGCTACCGAATCGAACTGCAACATGATCAATGTCGATGGCGTGAAGGGTGCCTGCGGGCGGCTGCCGTTCCGCGACCGCACCAATGCCCGCCTGGTGCGCTTCGACACCGACACCGAGACGCATGTGCGCGATGCCGCCGGCCACCTGGTCGAATGCCAGCCCGGTGAAGTCGGCGAACTGATCGGCATGATCCTGAACCTGCCCGGCATCGGTGCCGGCCGTTTCGAGGGCTATACCGACCCGCTGGCCACCGAGAAGAAGATCCTGCGCAATGCCTTCGCCGACGGTGATGCCTGGTACCGCAGCGGTGACCTGTTCACCCGCGATGCCGACGACTATTACTACTTCGTCGACCGCATCGGCGATACCTTCCGCTGGAAGAGCGAGAATGTCTCCACCACCGAGCTGGCGGCGGCGCTGGCGGATTATGAAGCCGCCGAGATGCTCAATGCCTACGGTGTGCAGGTGCCGGGCCACGAGGGGCGTGCCGGCATGGTGGCCATCCAGTTGCGCGAAGGCGCCGCGTTCGACCCGGCTGCGTTCTACCGGCTGGCCGTGGCCAACCTGCCGCCGTATGCCGTGCCGCTGTTCCTGCGGGTGGGGGCAGCGGCCGACCTCACCGCCACCTTCAAGCTGCGCAAGGTCGACCTCAAGCGGCAGGGCTATGACCCGGATGCCATCGCCGATGATCTCTATGTGATTGACCCTGCCGGCAAAACCTATGTGCCGTACAGTGCCGCCGCGCTGGCCGCACTGGGGCTGCCACCGTTCCGGGCTGCCGGCGGGGCCGGCGCCTGAGCAACCGGCCAGCGCACAAAAAACATTGCTGTGAAAATGTTTTTTCAGGATAATGCCGTACCGACAGGCCGGGTATTCGGCCCGGCTGCCCGCAGGCCACCCGCCGCCGGCAATCCACCCACAGGTCGTAGAGGGGACTCACCATGAGCAAGCGTTACCCCATGCCCATCCCGTTTGGCTGGTTCGGCGTCGGTTATTCCGATGAACTGAAGGCCGGCGAGTCGAAACCGCTGAAATACTTCGGCAAGGACCTGGTGATGTTCCGCACCGAGAGCGGTGCAGTGAAGGTGCTGGACGCCTACTGCCCGCACCTGGGTGCCCACTTGGGCTACGGTATCGGCGACAAGGCCGGCCAGGGCGGCGCCGTGCAGGGCGAGACCATCGTCTGCCCGTTCCATGCCTGGCGCTTCAACGGCGAGGGCGAGTGCGTCGAAATCCCCTATGCGAAGAACCTGCCGCCGAAGGTACAGGGCAAGCAGTGCCTGACATCGTACCCGGTGGTCGAGCGCAACCAGGGCATCTGGGTGTGGTACCACCCGCAGGGCATCGCACCGACCTACGAGGTGGTGGCCCGCGACGAAATGAGCGACCCCAACTGGTCGCCGCTGGAAAAATACGAGTGGGTGATCAACTGCCACACGCAGGAAGTCTCCGAGAACCAGGTCGACCGCGCGCACTTCCAGTATGTGCACAAGGTGCTCGGCATGCCGGAATCCGAGCTGTCGTTCGACGGTGTCAACATCAGCGGCATCCAGCGCCTGCAGATGGCCACCCCGCAGGGCACCGTCAACGGCGCCATCTACACCAACGGCGTGGGGGCCGGCCAGGGCTGGATCCGTTTCGAAGGCATCGCCGAAACCTTCCTCAATTCGATGGTGGCCCCCATCGACGAAGGCAGCGTGCATGTGCGCTTTGCCTTCAGCCAGCCGATGAAAAACGGCAAGAAACCGCAGGGCGGCGTCGAGGCGGCGATCATCGCCGACATCGTCAAGCAATTGAACGAGGACATCCCGATCTGGGAACACAAGGTCTACCGCGACCAGCCCATCCTCTGCGACGGTGACGGCCCGATTGCCAAGTACCGCAAGTGGTTCAGCCAGTTCTACGCCTGATACACGCCGCACAAAAAAAGCCCCGCACGGCAACACGCGGGGCTTTTTCATGGCGGTGGCAGGGTAGGCCGGGTTCAACCGGCGTGGGTTGCAGCCGGCAGGGCACCGAGTTGCGGGCCATCGCAGTGCAGCAGGCGCGAGGAGGCCTGCCAGTGCGGATCCGGGTAGTACTGGAACACCAGCTGGCCGCCTTTCAGCACATCGACCACGGTGCTGGCGATCGCCTGCCGCACGGCGGGGCAGCCGTGGCTGCGGCCGATGCGGCCGTGGGCCTGCACCCAGTCCTGGCTGACATAGTCGGCACCGTGGATGACGATGGCCCGTTCGCGGGCCCTGTCGTTGATGCCTGGCTCCAGGCCGTCGAGGCGCAGCGAGTAACCGTGCTTGCCGTGGTAGGTCTCGTGCGCCCGGAACAGGCCGAGGCTGGAGCGGTGGCTGTTGGCCTCGTTGGAGAAGCGTTGTGCCTCGCGTTCGCCGGAGCCACGGCCATGGGCCACCAGCTCATGGTGCAGCAGGCGGCCGGTTTCGAGATCGAAGATCCACAGGCGCTTGTCGCTGGAGGGCAGTGAGAAATCGATCACGGCCAGGCGCTGTGGCATCGGGGTGCCGTGGCGCACGGCACACTGCGTGGCCTGCAGGGCGCTGGCGAGCACTTCCGGTTTCAGCGCCGGGGCGTTGCGGGCCAGGCTGGCCAGCAGCACGGCATCTCCCGTGACGGGTCCCGTGGGCAGCGGGCCTGCTATGCTGGCCGGCGCAAACAGCAGCGCGGCCATCACCCGCAAGGCGATGGCGCAGCAGTGGCGGTAGCGTTGGATCGGCATGCCTTGGGGTGCCCCTGTGTACTGCCCGGGGCGGTTGCCGCCGGTGACTGGCCGCTGGAAATGGCGGCGCCTGCACAGACCCAGTCTAGCAAGGAAGGTTCCGGTGAGCCCGTACCTGGTCAAAAAATGTGCCGCTTTTGGCAGTTTGCGCCTGTTACCGGGGCTTGCCGGCCTGGTTTTGCTTGCCAGTTCCGCCCTGGCCGGCAGCAGCCCGCCGCCACCAGCGCAGGCTACCGACCCCGCCAGTTGCCGCAGCGAGGCCGGCCCGCCACTGGCCCCGGCGCTGGAAGAGGCCCTGGCGGCCCTGGAAGCACAGGTCCCGGCGCAGGTGCTGTGGCAACCGTCCTGGCGGCTGCAGGTCCTGTTGGCCGAGCTGCACGCGTTGCAGTTCGACGGCCTGGATCCGGCCCATTACGGGCTTGCGGCACTCACGGCCCTGCAGCAGCGGCAGGCGGCGGGTGAGGCCCTCGATGCCTGCGCGGCCCGCCAGGCCAGCCGCGCCTACCTGCAGGCCCTGCACGACCTGCACTTTGGCCGCCTGGACCCGGAACGGCTGGGGCTGGTCTGGTACGCCCCCGGCAGCCGGCGCGACCACGGCGTGCAGGCGCTCCATGCCCTGGCCCTGCACCAGCTGGGCGACCCGGCAGCCACCTTCGCCGCAGCCCGCCTGCGGCTGCCACGCTACCGGCAGCTGCGCCAGGCCTACCGCGAGGCATTGGCCACGCTGCCCGCCGACTGGCCCGAAGTACCGGCCGGCCGCCTGCTGCGGCGTGGCGACAGCGACCCGCGCCTCGTCGTGCTCCGGCAGCGCCTGCGCCGGCAGGGTTACCTGCCAGCGCTGCCGGATGGCCAGGTCGACAGCCCGCATTTTGGCACCACACTGGCCGATGCGCTGGCGGCCTTCCAGGCCGATCACGGCCTTGCCGCAGACGGCAAGCTGGGCGCGGACACCCTCGCCGCACTGAACCGCCCGCCGACGCAGTGGCTGGACACCCTGCGCGTGAACCTTGAGCGCATGCGCTGGCTGGCACAGGACCTCGAACCCGACAGCGTGCTGGTCGATATCGCCGGTGCACAGGTGGAGTACTTCGTACAAGGGCAGGTTGCCTGGTCGGGCAGGGCACAGGTGGGCAAGGCCACGCGCAGCACGCCGGCCCTGAAATCCGCCATCAATTCCCTCACGCTGAACCCGCACTGGACGGTACCGCCGACCATCTTCCGCGAGGACATGCTGCCGGGCATCGCCGGCAACCCGCAGTACCTGCAGCAGCAGCGCATCCGGGCCTACGACGCGCAAGGCACCGAACTGGCACTGGACAGCATCGACTGGCGTGCCCCCGGCAATGTGATGCTGCGGCAGGAAGCCGGCCCCGGCAATGCGCTGGGCCGCGTGGTGCTGCGCTTCCCCAACCCGTTCTGGGTCTACCTGCACGACACGCCGAAGATCGGCCTGTTCGAGGCCCCGACGCGCTTCTACAGTTCCGGCTGCGTGCGTGTGGCCGGCATCCTGCAGCTGGCCGAACTGCTGTTCGCCAACAGCAGCGAACCGCTGCCGCCGGACCTGCCGGCCCTCATCGACAGCGGTGAGACGCTCAACATCCGCCTGCCTGAAGGCATTGCCCTGCTGATGGCCTACTGGACCGCCGAGGCCGATGCCAACGGCCGCGTGCGCTACCGCCCGGACACCTACCAGCGTGATGCGCTGCTGCTGGCACTGCTGGAGCAGGCGCAACCACCCACCGCCTTGCCACTCGCAGCCACACCGGCTCCGGCATCGCCCTGAACACGCCGGCGCGGGCCGGTTTGCTATAGTGTCCGCATCGTGCTGGCTGCCTTGCGGGGGTTGTTGCCGTGCCACTGTTCATCCTGATGGGCCTGGTCCAGGTCGCCTTTGCCGTGCACGCGGTGAAGACCGGCCGCGACATGAAATGGCTGTACTTCATCGTGTTGTTCCCCGGCGTGGGTTGCGCCGTGTATTTTTTCGTCGAGGTACTGCCCGACCTGCGTCATTCGCGCACCGTGCGCCGTGCCGGCGGTGCGGTGATCGGCGCCATTGACCCCGGCCGCGGCCTGCGCCGCAGTACCGAGCAGCTCGACATCGCCAACAACGCCGACAACGCCCTGGCCCATGCCGAGCAGTGCATGGCGCACGGCCGCTTTGACGACGCCATCAGCGTGCTGGACGCCGCACGCAAGGGCATTTTTGCCGACGACCCCAAATTGCTGCTGGGCATCGCCGAAGCCCAATACGGCAAGGGCGATTTCGCCGCCGCTGCCGGCACCCTGGAACGCCTGATCGCGCAAAACCCCGATTTCAAATCCGCCGATGGCCACCTGCTGTATGCCCGCGCCCTCGAAGGGCAGGGCCTCACCAAGCAGGCGCAGCACGAATACGAGGTATTGGCCGGCTACTACCCCGGCCCCGAGGCCCGCTGCCGCTACGGCGCCTTCCTCAAACGCCTCGGCCACGACGCCGAGGGCCGCGAACAGTTCCAGCAGGTACTGCTCACCGCGCGCCATTCACCGCGGCATTACAGCCGCATGCACCGCGAATGGATCGACATGGCGAAGCGCGAAGGCTGATGCACCGGGCAGCAGGGGCGTAAATGTTACTTTGGACTTCCCAACAAAAAACGGACACCAAAGTTAAGCGGAATAATCGGGGTCAGAGTGGCATTTCGGTCGCACTGCCGGACCTTCACCAAGGGTTGCCCACAAATCCCGCCGTCAGCAGAAACAAAAAGGATCGCCGGAGTTGAATGCGTGCTGGCCAGCAGTCGGGCTAGCCGGCAAGGAATCCAGGTTCGTTTGAAGGCCGCGCCTTGAATCCCGTGAGGCCGGCCTATCCCTGTGGCGGTGTGTCCGGGCCATCGCGGGACAGCAGCATGTTCAGGCCGATCACGATCAGCAGGGCCGGCCACCAGGTTTCGACCAGTTCGAACAGGCTGACATCGATCCAGCCGAGGTTGTTGGCGAGGAAGAATGCGCCGAGCAGGATCAGGGTGACGGCAAGGATCAGGTTGCGTTTCATGGCCATTCCCGGTGTGGTGGCAACAGGCTGCCATCGTAGCGCAAAGCGGGCCGTGGCAGGCAGGGCCGGCCAGGGGTTGCCGGGGGCAGGAAAATAAGCGGGCAGGGCGGGGGCACTTTGCCTTATACTGCCGCCTCATTCCCCGGGCCCGCCGACCCACCCGCACTGCCTTGGGCTGCGGCCTGTCTGCCACCCCCGTGGCTTCCGCAGCGTGTTTTTGTTACAGGTATACCCCATGTCGGCCATTCCCGGGAGCGTCAGCTTCCAGTCCCTCCAGTTGTCCCCCGAACTGCTCCAGGCCCTCGATGAGCTGGGCTACGAGAGCCCGTCGCCCATCCAGGCCGAAACCATCCCGCACCTGTTGGCCGGCCGCGATGTGCTGGGCCAGGCACAGACCGGCACCGGCAAGACGGCGGCGTTTGCACTGCCGGTGCTGTCGCGTCTCGACCTATCCCGCACCGACCCGCAGGTGCTGGTGCTGGCGCCGACGCGTGAACTGGCGCTGCAGGTGGCCGAGGCCTTCCAGAGTTATGCGCGCCACCTGAAAGGCTTCCATGTGCTGCCGATCTACGGTGGCCAGGGCTACGACACCCAGTTGCGCCAGCTGCGCCGTGGCGTGCAGGTGGTGGTGGGTACCCCGGGCCGCGTGATGGACCACATCGGCCGCGGCACGCTCAAGCTGGATGCGCTCACCACGCTGGTGCTGGACGAAGCCGACGAGATGCTGCGCATGGGCTTCATCGACGATGTCGAATGGGTGCTCACGCACACACCGCCGACGCGGCAGATTGCGCTGTTCTCGGCCACCATGCCGAAGGAAATCCGCCGCGTGGCCGAGTCGCACCTGAAGGACCCGGTGCTGGTGAAGATCGCCAGCAAGACCACCACCGCGACCACCATCCGCCAGCGCTACTGGCCGGTATCGGGCCTGCACAAGCTCGATGCGCTGACCCGCATCCTCGAGGCCGAGCCCTTCGAAGCGATGCTGGTGTTCGTGCGTACCAAGCTGGCCACGCAGGAACTGGCCGAGAAGCTCACCGCACGCGGTTATGCCGCCGAGGCCCTCAACGGCGACATCGCACAGGCCCAGCGCGAGAAGATCGTGACGCGCCTGAAGGGCGGCAAGCTGGATATCGTCATCGCCACCGATGTGGCTGCCCGCGGGCTGGATGTGGAACGCATCAGCCATGTGGTGAACTACGACATTCCCTACGACACCGAGGCGTATGTGCACCGCATCGGCCGTACCGGCCGTGCCGGGCGCAGCGGGCAGGCTATCCTGTTCGTGGCACCGCGCGAGCGCCGCATGCTGGCCGCCATCGAGCGGGCCACCGGCCAGCCGATCGAGCCGATGACGCTGCCGAGCACGGCCGACATCAACCAGTTCCGCATCCAGCGTTTCGGCCAGCGCATCAGCGATACCCTGGCCACGGCCGACTTGGCGTTCTATGAGCGCCTGCTGGGTGAGCTGCAGCGCACGCAGGAAACCGACCCGCTGCGCCTGGCCGCAGCGCTGGCCTACCTGCTGCAGGGCGACCAGCCGCTGCTGCTGGACGAGCGTGAGCCCCGTCCCGCCCGTGACGCCCGCGAGCCACGCGAGCGTCCCGGCCGCTACGAACCTGGCAGCCCCCGCGATGCCAGCGAACGCCCGCGCCGCCTGAAGACGGCACCGGATGCCGCGCCGATCCCGCTGAAGGAATTCCCCGATGTCGTGATGCAGCGCTACCGCGTCGATGTCGGCCATGCCGATGGCGTCAAGCCCGGCAATATCGTCGGCGCGATCGCCAACGAAGCGAACATGGACAGTTGCTACATCGGCCACATCGAGATCTTCGAGGACTTCACCACCGTCGACCTGCCGGATGCAATGCCGAAGGACGTGATGCACCTGCTGCAGAAGGCGCGCGTCTGTGGCCGCCCGCTGGGCCTGCGCCCGTTCGATGACAAGGCCCTCCGTGGCCACGAAGCCGGCCATGAACGCCAGCCGGCGCAGGGCCGCGATGACGGTGCCCCCCGCAAGCCGCGGGCAGCGCGGCCGGACGCCCGCGATGAAGGCGGTTACGCACGCAAGGTCGCCAGCGGCAAGCCGCCGGTGAAGCACCGCAAGGGCCCGCCTGCCGGTGATGACGGCCGCGACCACAAGCCGGCCCGTGCCCGCCGTGGCAACGACGATAAACCGGTCTACGGCAACAAGCCGAAACCGGCGAAGCCGGGCTACGCCAAACCCGGCAAATCCGCCAAGCCCGGGGCCAGCAAGCCGAAACGCAAACCGCGCGATTGATGCCGGCAGGGCAGGGCTGCAACACGCAGCCCTGTCCCCTGTGCCCGGCTAGGGCGTGCCCCGTTATACTGCCGCAGCCACCCCGCACGCAGGTGGCGGTGACCCCCACGGATTCCCTGGACGACGAGGCCTGCCATGAACATTGCCCAAAGCGTGCATACGCTGCGCAGCCATTTCAATTCCGGCGCCACCCGCAGCCTGGCCTGGCGCGAGCAGCAGCTCGATGCCATCGTGCGGCTGGTGGACGAAAACGAAACCCGCCTGATGGAAGCCCTGATGCAGGACTCCGGCAAGGCTGATTTCACCGCCTACAGCGGCGACCTGATGTTCGTGCGCGGCGAGGCGCTGCACATGAAAAAGCACCTGCGGCGCTGGATGAAGCCGCGCAAGGTCGGTGCGCCGCTGATGCTGAAACCTGCGCGCAGCTACCTGGTGCCGGAACCGCTGGGCGTGGTGCTGGTGATCGGCGCCTGGAATTTCCCGCTGCACCTGACCCTGGGCCCGCTGGCCGGTGCACTCGCCGCCGGCAATGCCTGCGTGCTGAAACCCTCGGAAGTCTCGCCGCGGGTGAGTGCGGCGCTGTGCGAGCTGGTGCCGCGCTACCTCGATGCCCGTGCCGTGCAGGTGATCGAAGGCGGCGTGGCGGAAACCACCGAGCTGCTGGCGCAGCGCTTCGACACCATCCTCTACACCGGCAACAGCCAGGTGGCGAAGGTGGTGATGGCCGCCGCGGCGAAGCACCTGACGCCGGTCATCCTGGAGCTGGGCGGCAAGAATCCCTGCATCGTGCACAGCGATGCCAACCTCGATGTGGCTGCGAGCCGCATCATCGATGTGAAGTGTTCCAATGCCGGCCAGATCTGCGTGGCGCCGGATTACCTGCTGGTGCACGATGCGGTGTATGACGCGCTGTTGCCGAAACTGACCGGCCGCATCCGCGAGTTTTTCGGCGAGGACCCGCAGCAGAGCCCGGATTATTCACGCATCATCAACGGCCGCCACCTCGAACGCCTGCGGGGCTTGCTGGGTGAGGGTACCGTCTACCACGGCGGCCGCATCGACGAACGCGACAACTACCTCGAACCGACCATCCTGGTCGATGTGCCGGACGGCGCGAAGGTGCTGCAGGAAGAAATCTTCGGCCCCATCCTGCCGGTGTTGCGCTACAGCGAACTGCCGGAAGCCCTGATGCGCATCACGGCTGGCGAGAAACCGCTGGCGCTGTATGTGTTCACCGAGTCCGATACCGTGCATGCGGCGGTGGAGCAGGAAACCAGCTCCGGCGCGTTGGTGCGCAATGCGCTGATGATCCATGCCTCGAACCCGCAGTTTCCCTTCGGCGGCGTGGGGCAGTCCGGCATGGGCCGTTACCACGGCCAGTACAGCTTCGACAGCATGAGCCACCTGAAACCGGTGATGATCAAGCCGACCTGGCTCGACCCGCGCGGGGCCTACCCGCCGTTCGATGACAAGGCGATGGCGATGCGCAAGAAGATCACGCGCTGGATGATGTCGTAAGCCGCTTGCGCGTCAGAGGTTGCCGGCGTTGACGAAGATCGTCAGCTGCTGGCCGGGTTGCAGGTGCTTGCCGGAATCGAGCCGGTTCCACTGCAGGATCTGCTGTACCGACACCTTGAAGCGGTCGGCGATGCGATAGAGTGAGTCGCCCTGGCGCACGCGGTAGCCGACCTTGCGGGTCATGTCCGGGCTGGCCGCAGCGGCCATGACGGGTTTGCTGCTGCCGCTGGCGGCGACGCTGCCGGATTGCGCAGGCCACAGCACCAGCGATTCACCGGCCTTCAGGGTGTCCTTCACCGAACGGTTGTTCCAGCGGGCCACCTGCTCGCTGCTGGCGCCGTACTGACGGCCGATGCTCCAGTAGCTTTCACCGGCTTTCACCGTATGCAGCACCTTGCTGCGACCCGGCATGGCCTTGTCGGCCAGTGCTGCCTGGCGGGCGGTGGATGACAGCGCGTAATTGCCGGCGCTGTTGCGCGAGGTCGGGATCAGCAGGTACTGGCCGGCAACGATCACGGTGTGCTTGAGGCCGTTGGCAGCCTGGATTTGCTCGATGGTGGTGCGGTATTGCCGGGCCAGCAGGCCGAGGGATTCGCCGGCCTTGACCTGGTGGCGCTCCCAGTGCACGCGTGCCTGCGGCGGCACGCTTTCCAGCCCGCTGCGGAACGTGTCGGCCGCATCCACCGGCACATTGAGGCGGTGCGGGCCCTTGGGGTCGGTGGCCCAGCGGTTGAAGCCCGGGTTCAGCAGGTAGATTTCCTCGACCGGTACGCGTGCCAGCTCGGCAGCGAGGCCAAGGTCGATCTGGCCTCCGGTGTTTTCCATGGTGACGAAATACGGTTCGTTGGGCACCGGGTGCAGCAGGCTGGCCACCCGCTGCGGCTGGTCGATGATGGCCGCGAGCGCCAGCAGGCGCGGCACATAGGCTTCGGTTTCCTTCGGCAGGCGGATGTTCCAGAAGGTGTCCGGCGCCTTGCCGCCATCGGGGGCTTTCCGGCGCGCCCGCATCACGGTGCCTTCGCCGGAATTGTAGGAGCCGATCGCCAGCAGCCAGTCACCTGCCATCAGCTGGTTGAGGTAGGTGAGGTAATCCAGCGCGGCATCGGTGGAGGCAATCACATCGCGGCGACCGTCGTACCACCAGCTGTCCTTCAGGCCGTAGTGGCGGGCCGTGCCGGGAATGAACTGCCACAGGCCGGAGGCCTGCTGCGGGGAATAGGCGAAGGGGTCGAAGGCGCTCTCGACGATCGGCAGCAGCGCCAGTTCCAGCGGCAGGTCGCGCGATTCCACTTCATTGGTGATGTGGTAGAGGTAGCGCTGGGCACGCTCGCTGACGCGGGCCAGGTAGGCCGGGTTGCGCAGCATGGCATCCATCTCGGCCTTCACGCGCGGGTGGCTGTACCACTGGCGCAGGCGGAAGCCTTCGCGGATGCGGTCCCAGATCACGGTATGGCCGGTGAGGCCGTCGACCGGGGCTGCCGTGGCCGGCGGGCCGCCGTCCTCATGGGCCAGGATGCGGTCCAGCGGCACGGCCGGGTCGAGGGCATCGGCCAGTGCTGCCGTGTCGCGCGGGGCTTCCAGCGCGGTGCCGGCCGGCGGGGTGCTTTGGCAGGCCACCAGCAGCAGGGCCAGCACGCCGGCCAGCAGGCAGCGGTAACGGGCAGGGATCATGAGGGGAACTGGTCCTTCCACTGCCGCAGGACGGCAAAGGTGGCAGCAGCATCGGGCAGGGCATGGCCGGCGTGTGCGGCAGCGGCCTGCTGCACGGCGGGTTCGCCGGTGCGCAGGAAGGGGTTGGTTGCCCGTTCCGTGGCCATGTCGGATGGCAGTGTCACGCGGTGCTTCTCCCTCATCTGGCGGGTGGCCTGCAGCCGTTCCTGTACGCGGGCATTGTGGGGTTCCACCGCAGCGGCAAAACGCAGGTTGGCCAGGGTGTACTCGTGGGCACAGTATAGCCGCGTCGCCGGCGGCAACGCAGCCAGCCGCTGCAGGGAAGCATGCATCATGGCGGCCGTGCCCTCGAACAGGCGCCCGCAGCCGGCGGCAAACAGGGTATCGCCGGCGAACACGACAGGGTCGGCCCCCGAACTGGCAGCCGGGATGACATAGGCGATGTGATCCAGGGTGTGGCCGGGCACGGCCATGACCTCGGCCTCGCAGCCCGGCAGGGCCACGCGGTCGCCATCGGCCAGCGGCTGCTGGATGCCACGGAAGGGACTGTTGGCTGGGCCGTACACCGTGGTGCCGGTGGCCTGCACCAGGGCCGCCACGCCGCCGGTGTGGTCGGGGTGGTGGTGCGTGATGAGGATCGCGGCCAGGCGGGCCTGGTGCTGCTGCAGGTAGGCCAGGCAGGGCGCCGCCTCGCCGGGGTCGACCAGGCAGACGGCATTGCCGGTGCCGTGCAGGGCCCAGATGTAGTTGTCGCTGAAGGCCGGGATGGGATGGATGCGGATCATCGGATTGGGCATGAAGGCGGGCAGGGTGGGTGGTATTATCACCGCAATCCGCGCCACAGGCACCCTGCCCATGCATGCCAGTCCCAGCATCCCTCTGCAACAGGCCGTAGCCGCTTCCGAGGCTGAGCTGGTGGAGCCCCTGCTGCAGGCCGTGTTTGGCCTGCGCCTGGCCTTCGTCGGCAACGGTGATGGCCTCAACCTGCTGGACGCCTCGCCGATCGAGTACCGCGTGCATGTGCTGCCGCAGCAGGCAGAGCCGGCCACGGCCCCTGTCACGGCGCCGGGCATGCCCTGCGTGATGGCCGATGACGGCACGATCCCGCTGTTGTCGGAAGCCTTCGATGCCGTGGTGCTGTACCACGCACTGGAGCAGTCCGAGGACCCGCACACGCTGCTGCGCGAGGCCGAGCGCATCCTGCGTCCCAGCGGATTCCTGGTGATGGTCTGCTACAACCCGGCCAGCCTGCTGGGCCTGGCGCACCGGCTGGGGCAGTCTTCGCTGGGCCGCGGCATGCACCTGCTGGGCATGCACCGCCTGCGCGACTGGCTGAAACTGCTGGGCCTGCGCCCGCTGTCGGGCGATTACGGGTTTTACCGCTACCCGTGGCTGGGCGAGCGGGCACTGCAGCTGGGCCGCTGGCTGGAACGCCTGGGCACGGTGTCGCGGGCGCCGCTGGGTGGCATCAGCGTGCTGCTGGCCCGCAAGGATGTGTTCGGCATGACGGCCCTGGGCCCGCAGCGCCAGGCCCGCCGCCTGTCACCCGGCCTGCTGCTGCCGGCACGAGTACCGATGCCGAACCGGCAATACCAGTCAAACAACAACAGAAAGTACCGATAACAAATTGAAAAATATCGAGATATATACCGACGGTGCCTGCCGTGGCAACCCCGGGCCGGGCGGCTGGGGTGCCATCCTGCGCTACGGTGACACGGACAAGCACCTGAAGGGCGCCGTCGCCGACACCACCAACAACCGCATGGAACTCACCGCTGCCATCGAGGCCCTGTCGGCGTTGCGTGAACCGTGCCGGGTCGCGCTCACCACGGATTCCGAGTACGTGCGCAAGGGCATCACCGAATGGCTGCCGAACTGGAAAAAGCGCGGCTGGAAAACCGCGGCGAAACAGCCGGTCAAGAACGCCGACCTGTGGCAGGCGCTGGAAGCCGCCAGTGCACGCCATGTGGTCACCTGGCACTGGGTCAAGGGCCACAGTGGCCATCCCGAAAACGAGCTGGCCGACCAGTTGGCCAATGACGCCATCGACGCCTTGCTGGCCATGGCTTCCTGAGGGTTTTCCATGCGCCAGATCGTGCTCGACACCGAAACCACCGGCCTGGAACCCGAGCAGGGCCACCGCATCATCGACATCTGCGGCATCGAGCTGGTGGACCGCCGGCCGACCGGCCATGTGTTCCAGCGCTACCTGAATCCCGAGCGTGAAGTCGATGCCGGTGCACTGGCCATCCACGGCCTGTCGCAGGAGATGCTGGCCGACAAGCCGCGCTTCAGCGACATCGCCGCCGAACTGGTCGATTTCATCGAAGGTGCCGAACTGATCATCCACAACGCGGCATTCGATGTCGGGTTCCTGGACCACGAATTCCGCCTCGACGGCCGCTTCGGCCCGACTGCCCGGCACAGCAGCATCACCGATACCCTGGCGATGGCACGCCGCCTGTACCCGGCGCAGCGGGTGAGCCTCGATGCGCTGTGCAAGCGCTTGGGTGTCGACAACTCGGGGCGTGACCTGCACGGCGCGCTGCTGGATGCCCAGCTGCTGACCGAGGTCTACCTGCTGATGACCGGCGGCCAGACACGCCTGTCGCTGGGAGGCCGCGATGATGCCACGGCCGACGGCAAGGTGGTGACCGGCGAGGCTGCCATCCGGCGGTTGCCGGCGGGACGGGCACCGTTGCCGGTGATCGAGCCCACGGCGGCCGAACAGGCCGCGCATGAGGCCATGCTGGTGCGCCTGCGCAAGGCTTCCGGCAAGCCGGTGGAATGGGCCTAGGCTTTCCTCACGGCAGCAGCCATGCCACACAGGCCAGACCCACGGCCGTCATGACGACGGTGTAGGGCAGCGCCATCCACACCATCTTGCCGTACGACAGCCGGATTAGCGGCGCCAGCGCCGATGTCAGCAGGAACAGGAAGGCTGCCTGCCCGTTGGGCGTGGCCACGCTGGGCAGGTTGGTGCCCGTGTTGACGGCCACGGCGAGCCGCTCGAACTCGGCCAGTGTGAGGTGCCCGGCCTGGTGGGCGGACTGGATTTCATCGATATAGATAGTCGCCACGAACACGTTGTCGCTGATCATCGACAACAGGCCATTGGCCAGGAACAGCATCGACGGTTGCACGGCCTTGTCGAGCGAGAGCACCCACTCGATCACCGGCGTGAACAGGTGCTGCTCGTGGATCACCGCCACGACCGAGAAGAACACCACCAGCAGGGCGGTAAAGGGCAGGGCTTCCTGAAAGGCACGGCCGATCTGGTGTTCCTCCACGATGCCGTTGAAGGCCGTCAGCAGGATGATGATGAGCAACCCGACCAGGCCGACTTCGGCGACATGGAAGGCCAGTGCCAGGATCAGCACCACGGCCACCAGTGCCTGCACGGCCAGCGCCAGTCGCTGGGCGTGATCGATGGCATGACTTTCGCGCGCATCGAAATCGACCAGCACCTGGCGGACATTGTCCGGCAGGCGGGCGCCGTAGCCAAACACGCCGGTGGCTTCCAGCGCGAGGCAGGTCAGCAGGCCGGCGGCCAGCACCGGCAGGCTCACCGGGGCCACCATCAGGAAAAACTGCAGGAAATCCCAACCGGCTTTTTCGGCGATCAGCAAGTTTTGCGGCTCACCCACCATCGTGCAAACGCCACCCAGGGCGGTACCCACCGCACCGTGCATCACCAGGCTGCGCAGGAAGGCACGGAAGGTTTCGAGGTCACTGCGGTGGTAGGCGACCACACCGGCATCGTTGCTGGCATCGTGCTCGTCGCTGGCCTGCAGTTTCTTGCCGGAAGCCACCTTGTGGTAGACGGAATAGAAACCGACACAGACGCCGATCAGCACCGCCGTGACGGTCAGGGCATCGAGGAAGGCCGACAGGAAGGCGGTGGTCATGCTGAACAACAGCGACAGCAGCAGCTTGGAATGCACCTTCAGCAGCAATTTGGTGAACACGAACAGCAACAACCCGCGCATGAAATAGATGCCGGCCACCATGAAGATCAGCAGCAGGATGACCTCGAAATTGTTTTCCACCTCATGGAAAACCGTCCCGGGCGAGGCAAGTCCCAGCAGGATCGCCTCGAGGGCCAGCAGGCCGCCGGGCTGCAAGGGGTAGCACTTGAGAGCCATCGCCAGCGTGAAGATGAACTCGGCAATCAGGCACCAGCCGGCAATGACCGGCCCCAGGGTGTACAGGATGAGCGCATTGGCGACCAGGAAGCCCAGGATGGTCTTTTTGTACCAGTCGGGCGCATGGCCGAGGAAGTTGCTGAACAGTGCTTGCGGATAATGGCTGGCCATGGAGGCCTCCCGTGCGTGGCGAGCGGCAAGGATAGGGGGCCGGTGGCAGCCTGTAAAGGCGAGCGGTTTGGCTGTTTTCACCCCCGTACATGCACTAGAATGGCCCAGCCTTGCCAATAACAACGAGGGCGGCCGACCGCCCACCGAGCCGAAGAGTCTGCCGCACATGCCGATCATCCAGACCCATCCGGTCAATGTCGTGGTTGCCCGCCTGGTGCGCCAGGAGCTGGCGGCCAGCGTGGAGCGCTGTGCGGCGTGGCTGGAACAGTGCGTCGGCGACGCGCAGCCCGAATCGGCCACCCTGGAAGCACTCGAAAATGCCATCGACCAGTTGCGCGGGGCGATGGCCATCCTGCAACTCGACGGTGGCTGCCTGCTGGCCGAAAGCCTGCGTTCGGCCTGCCACCGGTTGCCGGCCTGTGAGGGGCGGGCGCGCAAGCGCCTGGCCGGGCAGATCAGCCAGGGCCTGCTGGCACTGCCGCTGTTCTTCGACCATGTGTTGCGTACCGCCGAAGAAGTACCGGCCCTGTTGCTGCCGCTGGCCAACGACATCCGCGGCGAGGCGCGCCAGCCGCTGTGCCCGGAAACCCGTTTTGCCACGGACACCTTCATGGACCTGCCGCTGCCGGCTGCAGGCACCACCGGCCAGCCGGACCCGGAACGCCTGCAGGCCGACCTGCCGCGCCTGCGCCACATGTTCAACACCGGCCTGCTCGGGCTGCTGCGGCAGCGCCACCAGCGCATCAGCCTGCGCCTGATGCACCGCGCGGCCAGCCAGCTCTGCCAGCTGCTGGCCGGCACGCCGATGGGAACGCAGTGGCACTATGCCCGGGCCCTGCTGGAAGCCAGCCTGCAGCCTGGCCTGGAGAACACCGTGTCGCGCCGCTACCTGTGGGTACGGCTCGAGCACCGCCTGCGCCGCCTGGCCCGTGCCCCGGAAGTCGCCAGCCAGGAAGCTGCCGATCCCGGCTGGCTGCGCGAATGCCTCTACCTGGTGGCCTTGTCGGGCGCACGCGGTGGGGAAGCCGGCAACCTGTTGCAGGCAGCAGGCCTGGCTGACGGCGGTGCATGGACGGATGCGCGCCTGGTGCAGGAGCGGCGGCGCATGTTCGGCAAGACCGCCGACACCATCGATTCCATGGCCCGCGAACTGGGTCTCGAGATGGGGCAGGCCAAGCGCATCGTCGAACGCCTGGCCGCTGGCGAGAACAGCAGCGCCGACCTGATGGCCCTGGCGGCCCAGCTCAAGCGCATCGCCGATGCCGTGCAGATGGCCGGCCTGCCGGAAGCAGCCGATGTGCTGTGGGCGATGCTGCACCAGCTGAAGGGCTGGCACGACCAGCAGGTGCCCCCCGGGCCGGCCGATATCCTGGCGCTGGCCGACACCCTGTTGTTCGTCGAGAGCCGGTTTGCCGGCATTGCCGGACTGGCGCCGCTGGCGGCAGCCCCGGACCAGCCGGAGCAATTGTTCCTGACCTCGCGCCGGCAGCTGCTGGATGCGCAGCAGATCGTCATCCGCGAATGCCTGCTCAACCTGCAGCGCAGCAAGGCCGCTGTCGGTGACTACATCGACAATGCCTTTGATGAATCCCGCCTGGGTGACCTGGCCGGCATATTGCGGCAGGTGCGGGGAGGGCTGGTGATGCTGGAGCTGGCCCGCCCGGCCGTGGTGCTCGCCGCCGCCATCCATTTTGTCGAGGCGCTGGTGGCCGAGCAGGTGGCTGCCAGCGAATTGCCGCGGCGGCTGGAAGCCCTTGCCGATGTGATCATCACCATCGAACATGCCCTCGAACAGTACGAAATCAGCCGCCAGGTTGACGATGCGCTGATGCAGGTGGCCGAAAACGGCCTGGAAAGCCTGGGCTACAAAACCGCACGCACGCCATCCCCCGAATCCCCACCGTCCTGAACCGCACACGGAGAACACTGCAATGGATTTCGCGCCCGTCATCGGTACCCTTGGCCTGGTTGTCTTCCTGCTCTGGTTGCTGGCCAGCTGGCTGGCCTGGCGCTGGACCTGGCTGGCAGGCTTCCTCAAGGGCAGCATCATCGCCGGCCTGTTCGTGCTCGGCGGCCTGTTCACTGCCATGGCGTATGACCTGTCGCACTGGCACCGTGCCGCCGATGGCGAGACGGTGGCCCACATCAGCATCGACCGCAGCGCCGGCCCGGCGCCGGTCGTCAAGCTGGCCCTGGCCGGGGCAGGGGAGGACAAGCGTTTCACCGTGACCGGCGATTTCGTGGCGCTCGAGCTGCAAACCCTGCGCTGGAAGGGGTTCCTGGACGGGGTTGGCCTGGCCTACCGGCCGGCCTTCCTGCACAGCCGCTTCGATGCCATCGGCAACAGCACGAACTGGGCCGATGCCGGGCAGGACAGCCATGCCGTCAGCCGGCTGGTCAGCGCACTGGACCTGTGGTCACTGCTGCACGAAACGGCCCTGGGCGAGCGCCTGAACGGCTTCGTGCACGCCGACACGCAGGAAGCGAACTACATCCCGCTGGCCGATGGTGCGCTGTTCGGTGTGGTGTTCCGCAACGGCAAGCTGGCCGTCGACGCACTGAACGAGCCGGCCCGGGCCGCCTCGGCACTCTGATTCCCGGCAGGTAGGACAACCATGATGGCATTGCTGGCCGATTACGGCCTGTTCCTGCTCAAGGCACTGACCTTGCTTGGCCTGGCGCTGCTGTTCGTGGCTGCGCTGGCCAGCCTGCGCGGGCGGCGGCATGACCCGGCACAGGCACCGGGCCGCATCGAAGTGACCGATCTTGGTGAAGGCTTTCGCGACACCGAAGCTGCCCTGCGGGAAGCCATTTTCCCGCCCAAGGCATTCAAGGCCTGGTCCAAGGCCCAAGCCAAGGCGCATAAGGCCCGCGCAAAAGAGTTCACACACGATGCCGGGAAAACAATCTATGTAATTGATTTTCATGGCGATTTGCAGGCCAGTGCGGTGCGGGCGCTGCGCGAGGAAATCAGTGCCGTGCTGGCCGTGGCCAGCAGCACGGACGAAGTCCTGCTGCGCCTGGAAAGCAGCGGTGGCGTGGTGCACGGCTATGGCCTGGCTGCCTCCCAGCTGCAGCGCATCCGCGACAAGGGCATCCCGCTGACCATCGCAGTGGACAAGGTGGCGGCCAGCGGTGGCTACATGATGGCCTGCCTGGCCAACCACCTGCTGGTGGCGCCGTTTGCCATCGTCGGGTCCATCGGCGTGGTCGGCCAGCTGCCGAACTTCAACCGCCTGCTGAAAAAGCACGACATCGATTTCGAGCTGCACACGGCCGGTGCCTACAAGCGCACCCTGACCGTGTTCGGGGAGAACACGCCGGCCGCCCGCGAGAAATTCGTGGCCGAACTGAACGAAACGCACCGGCTGTTCCGCAACTTCGTCGGCCGCTTTCGCCCGGCACTGGACCTCGACAAGGTGGCGACCGGGGAAATCTGGTTCGGCCTGGATGCCATGCCGCTGAAACTGGTGGATGCCATCGGCACCAGCGACGAATACCTGCAGGAGCGCCAAGCCGACCACCGCATCATCAAGGTGGCATACCACAGCCGCAAGACCCTGGCACAGCGGGTGGGCCTCGGCATCGAGACGGCAGTGGACCGGTCCCTGTGGCGATGGATCGAGCGCGCCCTGAAAACCCGCTTCCCGGCCTGACGACAAGTTCGTATAATGTGCCCGTTACGGTGAGTCGCTCGATTCATCCGTAATGGCTGTTATGCGAACTGGCCGGTTCATTTCTCCCCGCTTCCAAGCCCCTAGGGCAACAGCAATAGCCAATGGTGAAGGCGGCTGAGGCGTACCGGGCGCGGCGAGCGCAGCGCGCGCGCCGGTAGCCGTAGCGCCGAACCACGGCGAAGCCGTGCCGAAGGGATTTAGGCTCCCCGCAGTGAGCTACAGGGTTCCGGGCAGCCTGCAGGGCTGCCCGGGTTCATGTGGCGAACTAGGGGACTTTGCCGGCCGAAGGCCGGCGGGGAAGGGCTGATGTTCCACGACTGGGGCGTGGCGGTCCTTGTAACACCGCCACTTAGTGCAACGGGTTGCACTCCGGGGGCTTCCCAATGCTGATTGACTGGGTCACCTGCCGCCATGTTCCACGGCGGCAGGGCTGGCCTATTTCTTCCTGATTTCCTTTTCCAAGTCTTCCTCACGGACCAAGCTCTGCGGCTTGTCCTTGTACAGCATGATTTTCATCTGGTTGTCGTGCTTGAAGCTGCTTTGCACGCTGTTCCGGATGCAGTAGGCGTCGATGATGTCGATCAGGATGTATTTGTGGGTCTCTGGCAGCTGCTGGATGCGCTCCAAGGAGGCTTTCAGCAGGCCATCTACCCCTACCTTCTCGGCATCCATCAGCAGCGTGTCCGAGGAGCAGCCCAGGGCATTGATCAGCCGGTAGATGGTCGACAGCTTGGGGTCGGTGTTGTCCTTCTCCAGCCTCGGGATATGGGTCATTTTTAGCCCGGCCTTGTCCGCTAAGTCCCCTTGGGTCCACCCCTTGTCCCGTCTAAGCCTCTTGAGATTGTCGCCAAATGACATTTCCAGCTCCAAAAATTGCCCTGTGGCCATAATCCTAACCCCTATTTCATGCCCTGTAGGTTGAGTTTACCCCAAAGAGCTGGTAAAAATTACCCTGTATGCGAGTTGACAGGGGTCAGGGTGGCCCCGAGGAACGGGTTAGTAATACGTTCCTTTTGTCTCATTTTGAGACTTCCAGAGGGGTTTTGGGGCGTTGATAGACTGGGTAACAGCAGAACTGCCTTGCCGGCACAGGCCGCTCCAGACCGGCCTTGTCTGCAAGCTTAGCCCTGACGGCGATATCGAGTGGGCCACCCCTTGTCGGAAGGACATAACCGGTTCCTATGACTCCAAATTGACGGTCCAGAGCGTGGGCATGGATGAACAGGGCAGGGCAACCCATCTCTGGTTCCATGGCAACCCGGCCAAGTTCCTGCAAGGCCATAACATCTTTGGCAGTGATGATCTGCTGGCCTTGGTTTATGACTCGTATCTCCGGGTTTGCCGGATTCTGCAGATTGTTCCCCTCCTGTCGGACTTGCGGGCAGTCAAGCAGGGTAGTTACCGGATAATCCGGGTCGATATTAATTATTCCTATTCCTTGTCCAGTCGCTCGGATGTCTTGTCCTGGCTGCGGGCGGCTGAGTTCAAATCCAAGACCCGGCATGGCCGTCCATCTTCGAAGGGTGGGACTTTGTATTGGGGTAAGCACTCCAAGCGCTGGGCTTTAAAGGCATATTGCAAAGGGGAGGAAATAGAACGGCCGAAACATGGTTTGCCGATGGATTTTTATGACACGCCCTTGAGGGAATGGGCTGACAACAAGCTCCGCATTGAACTGGTACTGCGCGGAAAACATCTTGATGAAATGGGCTTATCACAGGCATTTTCTTTGAATACTGAAACCATTGCCCGCCTGTATTTTCAATATCTCCGGAGGCTCGAAATGACCGAGCAAATTAGATTGAGTGATGAACTTGTATTGAAGTTACCGCAGCGTTTGCGGTCCACCTATGTGCTTTGGCAATCAGGGGAAGATTTGCGGTCTACCTTGCCCAAGGCAACGTATTATCGCCATCGCAAAGAACTATTGGAGTTCGGCATCAATATCGATATGCGGCGGCATGAAAACCAGTCTTCGAACGTTGTTCCTCTTGTTCGGATTCTCGAAGCCATGCCCGCCGAGGTTCCGGAATGGGCTTTTGATATGGGCCTCGTTCATTCATCAGCTCGGAGGGCCGTTGCATGCTGACCATTACCGGCGAAGTTCGAAAGATTCTCGATTCGTCCTACAAGACCAAGACCGGGCAGGCCATGTCCCAGTCCATTGTTGTCATCGAGCCGGACAGCGGGCGGGATAATTACCAGGTATTCCTGACCGCTAACCAGCTCAAGGATGGCGTGCTGCCTTTGTGGGAGAAGCTCAAGGGCCAGCGGGCATCTGTCGTTGTCGGCCTGTATGTCAACTACGAGCACCGGTTTCACAAGTTCACGGCGCTGGGTACCGGTGAGCCGTTGCCGGTTCGCGCTGATAAAACCGCATGAGGAGCCTTGCCATGCCCGATGTAAAAGCCTTGCTGGAAGAACTTTTTGATGTGCAGATTGCCTACATGGAGCTGTGCGACCTCCAGCCATCCAGCGATACGATCAGTACCGGAAAGGGAATCTTTACCCAGCTCAACATGAAACTGGCCGGTATCGTGGAGCAGCTTTCAGCCAGTCTTGAGCAGGAGGCCAAGCCACCGCATTGAGCTGCTAGAATGCCTTCCTTCGTATCTGCCGCCATACCGGTCAGTTCGTATAATGTATATTATGTTAAATACTGGATGCATCCGTTTTCCCGGCTGCCGTACCGGGTATCGCCGCCCCGTGCTGCGCGCGCTGGCCCCCTGCCTGGGCTGGCTTGCCTTGCTGCTGGGCAGCCAGGCCGGCGCCATGCCCGCCACGGCCGGCATCACCTTCAGCCCGTCCGACGGCAAGGTACTGCAGCAAGTGGTCGTGCGCCTGGCCGATGACCACTACCGGCAGATGAAACTCGATGACGCGTTGTCGGAGCGTTTCCTGCAATCGTTGCTGGACCGGCTCGACCCGGACCGCCACTTTTTCCTGCAGTCCGACATTGCCGCCTTCGAGGTGTACCGCTACCGGCTGGATGACCTGAGCCGCCAGGGCAACCTGGAGCCGGCGGCCCGCATCCTCACGGCCTACAAGGCGCGCGTCGGCGATCGCCTGCGCCACGAGATCGCTGCACTGCCCGGGCGCCTGGCCGGCTACGACTTCCAGGTGGACGAGCAACACCAGGCCGACCGTTCCCAGGCACGCTGGGCAACCCGCCCGGATGAGCTCGATGAGCTCTGGCGCAAGGCCATCAAGGCCATGGCCGTGGACCTGCTGGTTGCCGGCAAGTCCATGGCAGACATCGAAAGCCTGCTGCAAAAACGCCTGCAGAACCAGCTCGACCGCCTGGAACGCCTGAACCACACCGATTTCCTCGATATCTACACCAACACCCTGGCCGAACTGTATGACCCGCATACCAGTTACCTGTCCCCGGCCCGCTCGCAGCAATTTGCCATCAGCATGAGCCTGTCGCTGGAAGGCATCGGTGCCTCGCTGCAGGCCGACAACCAGTACACGCGGGTGATGAGCCTGGTGCCGGGCGGGCCGGCCGAAAAACAAGGCCAGCTGCAGCCGTCTGACCGCATCGTCGGCGTCGGCCAGGGCGACGAGCCCGTGCGCGAGGTCATCGGCTGGCGCCTGGACGATGTGGTGGCACTGATCCGTGGCCCCAAGGGCAGCGTGGTACGGCTGGAGGTCATCCCGGCGTCGGCTGCCTCCGAAGCTGAACGCAAGGTCATCCGCATCGTGCGCGACAAGGTCAAGCTGGAAGACCAGGCAGCCAGCGGCGAGGTGCTCGAGGTCGGCCCGCAGGGCCGCAAGGTCGGCGTGATCAAGCTGCCCACCTTCTATGTCGACTATGAAGCCCGCCAGCGCGGCGACAGCAGCTACCGCAGCACCACGCGCGATGTGGGACGCCTGATCCGGCAGCTCGACAAGGCCGGCGCGGAAGGCCTGGTGATCGACCTGCGCAACAACGGCGGTGGCGACCTCAAGGAAGCAACCGACCTCACCAGCCTGTTCATCGATTACGGCCCCATCGTGCAGATCCGCATGAGCAGCGATTACGTGACACGCCAGAGCAAGTCCTCGCTGGACAACTCGCCGGTTTACAAGAAGCCGGTGGTGGTGCTGGTCAACCGGCTGAGTGCTTCCGCCAGCGAAATCTTTGCCGGTGCCCTGCAGGATTACGGCCGCGCCCTGGTGGTCGGCAGCCGCACTTTCGGCAAGGGCACGGTGCAAACCCTGACTGAGCTCGATGAAGGCCAGCTCAAGATCACCGTATCGAAGTTCTACCGCATTTCCGGCGGCAGCACGCAGCACAAGGGGGTTGAACCCGACATCGCCCTGCCCTCCGTGTATGACGAAACCGAGCTGGGCGAAAGCAGCCACAAGACGGCACTGGCCTGGGACAGCATCCACAGCATCCGCCATCCGGTGTATTACCCGGTGCAGCAGGTATTGCCGGCACTGGCGGGCATTTCCGGCCAGCGCACGGCCGCCGACCCGGATTTCCGCTTCATCCGCGACAGCCTGCAGGTGCAGGCCGATCTCGACAAAGGCACGATCGAACTCCACATCGACAAGCGCCGCAGCCAGCTCAACCACTGGCGCGAACTGGCCCTGAACCTGGAGAACGCACGGCGCAAGGCCAAGGGGCTGCCCGCCTACGACAAGAGCGTGTTTGATGCGGTCGGCGAGGATGGCGATACCGCACTGCCAGCGGCAGAACCGGCCGCAAACGGCAAAAAGGATCCCGTACAGGCGCTGTACGCCGACATGTACATCATGGAAGCCGGCCAGGTGTTGCTGGATTTCCAGGATGCCTTGGTCGCCAGCGGGTTCGGCAGCGACCAGCTGGCCAACCGCCGGCACTAGCCGCCGGGGTTCAGTCCTCGAAGCTGCGCAGGGTCACCCATTCCTCGGCAACCGTCGGGTGGATGCCCAGGGTGTTGTCGAGTTGCGCCTTGCTGGCACCGCAGGCCATCGCCATCGCCACGCCCTGGATGACCTCTGCGGCCCCCTCGCCCACCATGTGTGCGCCCAGCAGGGCATCGCTTTCGGCATCGACCAGCAGTTTCAGGAACACCTTGCCGGGGTGTTCCCCCAGGCTGTGGTCGAGCGGGCGGAATGCAGAGCGGTACACCCGCAGGCGGGCATGGGCCTGCCGCGCCTGTTCTTCCGTGAGGCCCACCGAGGCATAACCGGGGTTCGAGAACACCGCATTGGGTATCAGGTCCAGCGGCAGCGGCCGGTGACGCCCGGGTTCGAACCACTGGCCGATGAGGTTCATGGCCTGGCGCAGGGCTACCGGCGTCAATTGCACGCCACCGATGACATCTCCCAGCGCAAACACACCGGGAGCCGAGCTGCGGAAACCACCGTCGACCAGGATGTTGCCGCGGGCATCGGTGGCAATGCCCACGGCTTCCAGCCCAAGCCCCACGGTATTGGCAACGCGGCCGGTAGCCGCAAACACGGCATCGGCAGCGACGGTGCTGCCGTCTGACAGTGCCAGCTCGTAACCCTGTGCCGATGCCTGTACCGCCGTCACGCGGCAGCCGGTCATGAAACGCACGCCCTGCTGGCCCAGTGCCGCCTGCAGGAAACGCGCTGCCTCGCTGTCGAAACGGTCGAGGATGTGCGGCCCGCGGTGCACCAGCGTCACCGCACTGCCCAGGCCGTTCAGGATGCTGGCAAATTCGGTGGCAATGTACCCGCCGCCCCACACCACCACGCGTGCCGGCAGCTGCCCGAGGTCGAACAGCGCATCGGACACCAGCAGGTGTTGTGCGCCGGGAATATCCGGCACCTGTGGCCGCGAGCCGGTGGCGACCAGGATGCGCTCACTGCGCAGCAGCTGTTCACCGACGCGCACCGTGTGCGCATCCTGCAGGCGGGCATGGCCTTCGACCAGCGTGACACCGCTGTCGCGCAGCAGGCGTGCATACAGGTCGCGCAGGCGGCTGATCTCGCGGTCGCGGTTGGCTTTCAGGGTGGCCCAGTCGAGCCGCGCCGGTGCCGGCAGCTGCCAGCCGAAATCGGCCGCCAGGCTGAACGCATGCGGGAAGGCAGCCGCGTAGCCCATCAGTTTCTTCGGCACGCAACCGACATTGACGCAGGTGCCACCGGCAAACCGTTGCTCGGTGATGGCCACGCGCCAGCCCCGGGCTGCTGCCAGGCGGGCTGCACGCACGCCGCCGGATCCGGCACCGATGACAATCAAATCGAACGGCTTGCTCATGGGTAACTCCGGTAACTGTCGGCCGGCCGGAACCAGGCCAGCTTGCGGTACAGGCCGACCACCGACCCCATGATGAGCAGTGCCGGGGCATGCACGCCATGGTGGGCGGCTGCGGCCACGGCATCGGCCAGGGTGGTGATGATGACGCGTTGCCGTTCGGTGGTGCCTTCCTCGACGAAGGCCACCGGCGTATCGGCCGGCTTGCCGTGGGCCAGCAACTGCGTGCGGATGGCATCCAGCGACGACAGGCTCATGTAGAACACCAGGGTTTCGCCCGGCACATTCAGTTCAGGCCAGTTCAGCTGGTATTGCTCGTTGTGCAGGCTGCCGGCCAGGAAGCGCACCGAGCTGGCATGTTCACGGTGTGTGAGCGGGATGCCGGCATAGGTGGCACAGCCACTGGCCGAGGTGATGCCCGGCACCACCTGGAACGGGATGCCGGCAGCCGCGAGGTCTTCGATTTCCTCGCCGCCACGCCCGAAGATGAACGGGTCACCGCCCTTCAGGCGCGCTACCGTCTTGCCTTGCCTGGCCAGTTCGATCATCAGGGCATTGATGTCCTTCTGCCGCATGCTGTGTTCGGCGCGTGCCTTGCCGACATAGATGCGCTCGGCATCCTTGCGGATGCGATCCAGCACACCGGGTGCCACCAGGCGGTCGTACAGCACCACATCGGCGCGTTGCAGCAGGCGCAGGGCACGGAAGGTCAGCAAATCCGGGTCACCGGGTCCGGCGCCGATCAGGTACACCTCGCCAGGGCCGGTGCGCCGGCCCTCCTCGCCCGCCAGTTGCTGCAGGATGCGTCCGGCTTCGGCCTCGTTGCCGGCCATCACGGCTTCGGCACCCGGCCCGTCGACGAAACGCTCCCACAGGCGGCGCACCGGCTTGCCGGCCAGTTCCTGCCGGATGCCTTCGCGGCGGCGGCCGATGAAGCGCGCCAGCAGGCCGAGTGCAGCCGGCAACTCGCTTTCGAAGCGGTTGCGCAGCGCGCGTGCCAGCACCGGCGACTGGCCGCTGCTGCTCACCGCGACGATCACCGGATCGCGGTTTACCACGGCAGGCACGATGAAGGTCGACAACGCCGGGTTGTCCACCGTATTGACGGGAATGCCGGCAGCGCGTGCGGCTGCGGCGATGCGGGCGTTGGCGGCCTCATCATCGGTTGCGGCAATCACCAGCCGCTGGCCGCTGATGTCGGTTTCGGCAAAGGGCCGCTCGAGGAAGGTTATCCCGGCCTGCGGCAGGTGCCTGGCCTGTGCGCTGATGCGGGTGGCCACCACCGTCACGCGGGCGCCGGCAGACAACAGCCATTCGATCTTGCGCGCTGCCACACTGCCTGCGCCAACCACCAGCACCGGCTGGTTGCGGACATCCAGGAAGATCGGCAGGTAATCCATCAGGGGGTTTTCCGCAGGGTATCCAGCCCGCCGGCGTAGGGACGCAGTGCATCCGGCACCGTGATGCTGCCATCGGCATTCTGGTAGTTCTCGAGGATCGCAACCAGGGTGCGTCCCACGGCGAGGCCGGAACCGTTCAGCGTATGCACCAGTTCGGTCTTGCCGTCGGCCGGTTGCCAGCGGGCCTTGAGCCGCCGCGCCTGGAAAGCGCCGAAGTTGCTGCAGGAGGAAATCTCGCGGTAGGTGTTCTGTGCCGGCAGCCAGACCTCGAGGTCGTAGGTCTTGGCTGCGGAGAAACCCATGTCGCCGGCGCACAGCAGCATCCGGCGGTACGGCAGCCCGAGGCGCTGCAGGATGGTTTCGGCATGGCCGGTGAGGCGCTCGAGTTCGTCGGCCGCACGGTCGGCCGTGGTGATGGCCACCAGCTCCACTTTCTCGAACTGGTGCTGGCGGATGATGCCGCGGGTGTCCTTGCCGTAGCTGCCGGCTTCACTGCGGAAGCATGGCGTGTGCGCCACGAAGCGCAACGGCCATTGCAGGTCACCGTCGGCGAACTGCTTGTTGAGGATGGTGTCGCGGACCAGGTTGGTGACCGGGACTTCGGCAGTCGGGATCAGGTAGAGATCCGCATCACGCAGGCGGAACAGGTCCTGCTCGAATTTCGGCAGCTGGCCGGTGCCGTACAGGCTGTCGGCATTGACGAGGTATGGCACATACACCTCCTCATAGCCGTGTTCGCGGGTATGGATGTCCAGCATGAAGGTGATCAGCGCGCGGTGCAGGCGGGCCAGGTCCGCACGCAACACCGAGAAACGGCTGGCTGCAATCTTGCTGGCGAGGTCCAGCCGCAGCAGGCCGAGGTTCTCGCCCAGGCTGACATGGTCCTGCACGGCAAAACTGAATGTGCGCGGCGTGCCCCAGCGGCCCACCTCACGGTTGTCGGCATCGGACTGGCCATCGGGCACGCTGTCGTCGGGGATGTTGGGCAAGCCCAGCAAAAAGGCATCCAGCCGCAACTGGATGTCACGCTGGCGTTCCTCCAGCGCACCGAGCTGGCCGGCAATCGCATCGAGTGCCTGTTTCACGGTGGCCTTGGCCTCTTCCACCGGCCTGCCCTGCTTCACCAGTTCGCCCACCTGCTTCGATACCCGGTTGCGTTCGGACTGCAGTTCCTGCGTGCGGGTATCGACCGCCTTGCGTTCGGCCTCCAGGGCCTCGAAGGTAGCCTGGTCGAGTACAAACCCGCGGCGGGCAAGCCCGGCAGCGACGGCGGCAAGGTCATGGCGGAGGCGTTTCGGGTCGAGCATGGCAGGGTTTCCGGTTCGTGGTTACCAGTGGCGGGCCAGCAGCAGGCCGCCGGCCGTGGCCGCAAGACACAGCAGCACACTGCTGCCCACATAGGCAAGGGCGAGACTGTAATGGCCTTTTTCAAGCAGTTCAACGCTTTCCAGTGAAAACGCCGAGAAGGTGGTGAAAGCACCGAGGAAGCCCACCACCAGGATGTTGCGCCACTGCGGGTCGAGGCTGGGTCGATCGGCCAGCAGCACGAAAACGATGCCGATCAGGAATGAACCCGACACATTCACCAGCAACGTACCCAACGGGAAACGCCCCTGGAAAAATACCTGCACCAGGCTGCCCAGCAGGAACCGGCTGATGGTGCCGCCGGCACCACCGACGGCGATCCAGAACAGCGTGTGTGTCATCGTTTTTTCCCCGTGGTTTCCGGATAGCGTTGCCGGCCGCTGCTGCGGTCGAGCTGGCGCAGCCGTTCAAGTTTTTCGGCAATGCGGATTTCCAGGCCGCTGTCCACGGGCTGGTAATAACGCCGGTGGCGGATGGCTTCCGGCAGGTAGTTCTCCCCTGCCGCATAGCCGCCCTCGTCATGGGCATAGCGGTATTCGTCACCGTAGCCGAGTTGCTTGTGCAGGCGCGTGGGGGCGTTGCGCAGGTGTACCGGCACTTCGTAATCGGGCAGTTCGCGCGCGTCTTTCATTGCAGCCCCGAACGCGGCGTACACGGCGTTGCTCTTGGGGGCACAGGCCAGGTAGGTGATGGCCTGCGCGATGGCAAGCTCGCCCTCCGGGCTGCCGAGGCGCTCCTGCACATCCCAGGCATTGAGGGCCAGCGTGAGGGCGCGTGGGTCGGCATTGCCGATGTCTTCACTGGCCATGCGCACGGCACGCCGTGCAATGTACAGCGGGTCACAACCGGCTTCGAGCATGCGGGCCAGCCAGTACAGGGCCGCATCCGGCGCGCTGCCGCGCACGGCCTTGTGCAAGGCGGAAATCTGTTCGTAGAAGACATCACCCTGCTTGTCGAAGCGGCGCAGCTGGCCGCCTTCGAGGATTTTCGATACCTGCGCACGGTCCAGGCAGGCAGCACCGCCCTGCAGGGCGGCATGTTCCAGGCACAGTTCCAGCCAGTTGAGTGCCTTGCGGGCATCACCATCCGCCAGCCGTGCCAGGGTATCGAGTGCTTCATCGTCCAGACGGCTGGCCGCGGCCCCCGCTTCCTCGCAGTGCACGGCCAGTGCGCGCTCAAGCACACCCCGGATGGCCGTTTCACTGAGCGGTTTCAACACATACACGCGCACCCGCGACAACAGTGCATTGTTGAGTTCGAAGGCCGGGTTTTCGGTGGTGGCACCGATGAACCAGAAGGTACCGTTTTCGATATGCGGCAGGAAGGCATCCTGCTGCGACTTGTTGAAGCGGTGCACTTCATCGACGAACAGCAGTGTTGGTATGCCCTCCGCCTTGTGTACCGTGGCTTCGTCGACGGCGGCGCGAATGTCCTTGATGCCGGCCATCACGGCCGACAGGGTAATCACATGGGCGCGGCAATGGCGGGCCAGGATGTGGGCCAGTGTGGTCTTGCCGGTGCCGGGCGGACCCCACAGGATCATCGAATGCAGGTGGCCCTGCTCGATGGCTTCACGCAGCGGCTGGCCGGGCGCCAGCAGGTGTTCCTGGCCGGCGTATTCCGCCAGCGCCTGCGGGCGCATGCGGGCCGCCAGCGGCTGGCGGCCCATCAGCGGGCCTGCCCCGTTTCGTCGATGACTTCGACGCCATCGGGCACCGTGAAGTGGAAGCGGCTGTCATCCACGACCGTATTGAGTACGACTGCGGAAAAACGCAACGCCGTGTGATTGCCGAGGTTGTCCTCGATCAGCAGGACTGCCGGCAGGCCACCAGACCACTGCAGGGTCAGCACGCGTACGTAGTTGTCGGCCTGCTTCGGCAGCAGGCGGAAGGTGTCCGCATCGGGTTGTTCGACGCGGAAGGCATCGGCCAGCGATTCACGGCTGCTGCCGAACACCAGCGCCGGCAACTGGCCGAGATCCTGCGTGAAGGTCCGCACGGTTACCTGGGCGAGGTCGCGGTCATGGAACCACACGCGCTCGCCATCGATGACGACTTCTTCCTGGTAGGGTTCGGTGGCCAGCCAGTGCATGCGCGATGGCTTGCGTACGCTGAGCGTACCGGCGCTTTCCTGCACCTTGCCACCGTCCGCAGCGGTCACCACCTGCACGAACCGTGCAGACAGCGAATCAATCGGCTGCAGGCGATCCCAGAGTGCTGCAGCCGCATCAGCCGCCCAGGCTGCCTGCGCCAGCAACAAACCCGCCAGGCCTTGCAGGAGCTTATTCACCACCCTGGACCAGGACTTCGCGTGAACCATTGCTGTTCATCCCACTGACCAGGCCGGCAGCTTCCATCGCCTCGATCAGGCGCGCTGCACGGTTATACCCAATGCGCAGCTTGCGCTGCACGGCCGAAATGGAGGCACGCCGCGACTGGATCACGAACTGCACTGCTTCATCGTACAGCGGGTCGCTTTCCGGATCGCCCTCGCCATCCCCGCCACCCTCGGCGGTCAGGCCGGGAATGCCATCGCCACCGTCTTCCAGCACATTGGCAATGTAGGCCGGTTCGCCGCGCTTCTTCCAGTCGGCCACCACGCGATGCACCTCGGCATCGGAAATGAAGGCCCCGTGCACGCGGATGGGCACGCCCGAACCCGGCGGCAGGTACAACATGTCGCCATGTCCCAGCAGTTGTTCGCCGCCACCCTGGTCGAGGATGGTGCGCGAATCGACCTTCGATGACACCTGGAAGGAGATGCGGGTCGGGATGTTGGCCTTGATCAGGCCGGTGATCACGTCCACCGACGGCCGCTGGGTGGCCAGGATCAGGTGGATGCCGGCGGCGCGCGCCTTCTGGGCGATGCGGGCAATCAGCTCCTCGACCTTCTTGCCGACCACCATCATCATGTCGGCGAATTCGTCGATTACCACCACGATGAACGGCAGTGCTTCCAGCGCCGGTGCCTGTTGCAGCGGGATGGTTTCGCCCTCGATGCCGGGTACCGGTTTCCACAACGGATCCACCAGTGGCGTGCCGGCTTTCTCGGCATCCTTCACCTTGCGGTTGTAGCCGGCCAGGTTGCGCACGCCGAGCGCGGCCATCAGGCGGTAGCGGCGCTCCATCTCGGCCACACACCAGCGCAGGCCGTTGGCCGCTTCCTTCATGTCGGTGACCACCGGGGCCAGCAGGTGCGGGATGCCCTCGTACACCGACAGCTCCAGCATTTTCGGGTCGACCAGCAACAGGCGCACGTCGGCCGGGGTGGCCTTGTACAACAGGCTGATCAACATGCCGTTGACGCCCACCGACTTGCCCGAGCCGGTGGTACCGGCCACCAGCAGGTGCGGC
>LAHR01003836.1_pt1 | contig 35429 bp, 37 predicted proteins | sample 329641 | NCBI WGS metagenome assembly LAHR01 (sample SAMN03275701, study PRJNA271635) | activated sludge metagenome | isolation source: Sample C-3 Sludge from acetogenic chamber (third chamber) of Anaerobic...
CGTGAACGCCCAGCGTGTGCCCTGTTGGGCAGCAGATTCTAGAGGCCTCACATAAAACCTTGTAAGATGAACAGTTAGCGGATGGCACCCACATGCGGTGCCCGATGACAAGCCTGACACAGACCAATAATGAACGGGCGATACCTGGAGCTGATCATTTACCGGGCCTTGGCCGAGTTACGCTCGGAGGCTTCGCGCGTCTATCTCGGGGCCCTGTGGTGGGTGCTGGAGCCCATCCTGTACATGCTGGTGTTCTACCTGGTATTTGGCCTGGGTTTCCGGCATGGTGACGAAGGTTTTGTGGCCTTCCTGCTGTGCGGGCTTATTCCCTGGAAGTGGCTGGATGGTACCGTTCGCGCCGCCTCCGGATCGGTCAGTACAGCCGTGGGGCTGATGCAGCAGGTCTACCTGCCGAAGATCGTACTGCCGTTGATAGTCCTCACGACCAATACCATCAAGTTCCTGATCGTGTGTAGCCTGTTGCTGGTCTTCCTGTGGCTGGACGGTTCCGCCAGTGTGCAAACCTGGTACTGGTTGCCGTTTGTGGTCATCGCCCAGCTGGTCATGGTGGCATCCCTGTCATGCCTTGCTGCAGCACTGGTTCCCGTGGTGCCCGACCTGAAATTTGTCATTTCCAACGGGATGACAATGCTGTTTTTCATGTCGGGCATTTTCTACAAGACGGAATACATGGATGCGCAAATCCAGCAATGGCTGTCGTACAACCCGGTTGTTGTGCTGATCGAGAGCTACCGCAATGTCCTGCTGGACGGCATCATGCCTGCATGGGGCGCATTGTCGGCCGCCACATCCCAAATGCTGGTGTGTGGGCTGTTGGCAGCCCTTTTGTTCCAGCGGCTGGATCGCTATTACCCCAGGGTAGCCGGATGAACACAGAAAAACCGGTAGTGCTCAGTATGGCGGGTGTTGGGGTTGCCTACCGCAACCCGCTTGCGTTCTGGCGCCAACCGGATGCATGGGCCCTGAAAGATGTCAGCCTGACCTTGCATCGAGGGGAATCGCTGGGGATTGTTGGATCCAACGGGGCGGGCAAAAGCACCCTGGTCAAGGTGATTGCCGGGATACTGAATCCGGATTGTGGCCGCATAGAGCGCTCCACTGCGTCACTGATGCTGCTTTCGTTGCGGGTCGGGATGATGATGCATTTGACCGGCAGGGAAAATGCGATAATGAGCGGCCTGATGCTGGGGATGCGCAAAAAGGATATCGTCCAGAGCATGCCGGATATCATTGCCTACTCGGAGCTGGGGGCGGCAATCGATCATCCGATGAGGACGTATTCGGCCGGCATGCGCGCCCGCCTGGGATTTGCCGTTGCCTGCCAGGCCAAGCCCGATGTGCTGCTGCTGGATGAAGTGCTTGGGGTTGGGGATGCCGGTTTCAGGAAGAAATCGACGGCAACCATGGAGGCAATGGTCCGGTCCGAGAAAACCGTGATCATCGTGTCGCACCAGGAAGACACACTCAAGCGTCTGTGTGACCGGGTCATCTGGCTGGAGGCGGGCTGTATCCGTGAACAGGGTGATGCCCGCGCGGTGGTTGATGACTATGTTTCGACAGCGAATTCCAACATAACAAACGGGTAGTGACGGGTCGATGGGTAGCAACATGGCTAAAAAGTATGGCAAGGATAACACCCCGTTTTTCATCCTGGGGTGTGTCCGTTCGGGCACAACGATGCTGCGCGACCTGTTGCGCAGGCATCCACGGCTGGAGTGTCCGGAAGAAACGCATTTTTTCCGCTGGGCAGAGCCGTACGGTTCGCCAAATTATGTGGCGAAATACCGGCAGAAACTGTTGCAAAAACACCGTGAGCTGGACGGGGTTAGTGAGTTTGATTTTTACCTTGGCCTGAAAATAGCGAAAAGCCGCCGGGAATTTTCTGACGGCTATGGTGTGACGTATCTCGATAAAGTGCAGAATCCCAATGGGCGATGGTTCGACAAGACGCCGCAAAATGTTTACGGGATATTGCTGCTGAGTGCTGCGTACCCCGAAGCCAAGTTTGTCCATATTTACCGCAACCCGTTCAATGTGGTGACCAGCCTGCTGGAAGGCAAGGTGATGCCAAAGCACGGCCTGATCGGCGGCATCAGCTACTGGAATGAAAGCATGATGATCATTGGCGAGTTCAAGAAGCTGTATCCCGACAGGATCCTCGAAATCAGGTATGAGGATTTGACCAATGACCCGATGCCGCACATCAGGAATCTGCTGGATTTTGTCGGGGAAGACCCGGGGCTTATTGAGGACCTGAGCCACCTTACGCATCCTGAAAAGAACAAATACAAGCAAATGCTGACGGATGAGGACTTGGTCATCATTCGCGACATGACCGAGCCGTATTTCTCCCGATACGGGTATGTGCTGGATAAAAGCTGATGGCCGCGATACCCAAAAAGTTTTTCATTTTTGTGCTGGGTTCCCACCGGAGCGGGACATCGGCACTTGCTCGCCTGATGAACAGCATGGGTGTTTTCCTCGGTGATACGCTGCTGGAGCCGCAAAAGGGCGTCAATGAGACGGGGTTTTGGGAGAACAGCAAGGTTGTCGGCATCAACGAGCGGATTTTTGCCAGGCTGGGCAGTGCGTGGTATGACACGCGGCCGTTGCCGGCTGGCTGGGACTCATCCCCGGCCATGGATGACATCCGGAGCGATATCCGCGCCTTCCTGGCGTCCGAGTTTTCCGGCAGGCCTATCGCCGGCATCAAGGATCCCAGGCTTTGCCGGTTGTTGCCCTTGTGGCTGCCATTGGTGCAAGAGGCTGGATGGACACCCGTTTCCCTGGTCATTTACCGCAGTATCGGCAGCTCGTCACGTTCGTTGACCAAGCGTGACGGATTCTCTGTCGCTTTGTCCAAGCTGGTGTGGCTGGTAAACAACATGGAGGTCGAGCTCAACACCAGGGCCCTGAAGTCCGCCTACATTGACTACGACTACCTGGTCAGCGCCCCCGGCGAAATGACAAAAAACATCAGGAAGTTTTTCCAGGAAATCCCGTTGTCAGAGTCCGGCGAAAAGCCATCGCTGATTATTGACGGGGCGCTGAACCACAGCGGGAAGACTTCCCTGCATGATGTCGAAAATCCTGATGAATATGACATGATCGGGATGGAAATTGCTGACAACTTCAAGGGCGGTGCAAACCCTGAGTTACGGGCCAGGATGGACCACATCCGGAAGTCATTCCATGACTACTTTGCCGATAAAAGCATTGGCGACCTGATTTTTGAGCAGAGTACCCGGTATGTCCATGTCAACCAGGATCTTTCCAGGATCGGGATGCTGCACTCCCATGCCCAAGCAGTTGTCCAGGAGCGGGATCGCACTATCCGGTTGATGCAGGCCGAGTTGGCCGCCGTGCAGCAACGCAGCATGGAGTGCGAGTCGCAGGTGAATGCGCAGCATGGCCAACTTGCCATGCTGCAGGAAAAATTGCGTGAAGCGAGAGCCTCCGTGCCGGCTGTCCTGTCTGCCGCCGCGCGTGTTGCAAACATTCCTGCGGATGAGGCCGCGCGTTTGATTGAAGGCAGGGAAAAGCAGCTCGAAGATGCCAAAAGCACCCTGGCCAAGAGAACTGAAGAGCTGCGGGCAGCGCTCGTCAAGGTCAAGGATCTCACGATCAAGCTGGGTGACCAGCAAGCACTGGTTGGGGTAGTGGAAGCGGAGCTCGAGGTTGTGCGACAGAAGTCGGCAGCCTGTGAGGAATCCCTCAGGAAGTTTTCCGGGTTGATGGCGGAGAAGGATCGGGAAATAGCCGGTTTCCTGGGCGAATCAGGGTTGTTGAAGGAGGAATCACTCAGGCAGTCAGGTGTCATTGCTGATCTGTGTGCGAGGCTGCGGGCATCACAGGATGTGTTGGCCCGCATGGACAGGAAAATCACCGATCTGGAATCGACCATCCGGCAGTGCAGGCAGGCTGAAAAAGAACTGCGTGGCAAAGTCGATGAACTCCAGGCGGGGGAACAGTATTTTGACCGGGAGTTCCTCCAGCTTTCCGGCGAACTGGAGCGGTATAAGGCCATCCTGGCTGAACGCGAGGACCTGCTGGCCCGACATGAGGCAGCCCAGGAAAACCATGATGCCCAGGTTGCCCTGCTGACCGCCCGCCTTGGCGAAAAAGAGCGGGAGGTCAATGACCTGAACGGGCGCTTCTTCTATCTCAGGACGCGCTTCCTGGTGCGCCTGCTTGCCAAGCTAGGAATTTACAGGGTTCCCAATGAATAATGTCAGTGTCATTGTTCCCGTCTATGACGGCCTGGATGAGACCAGGCTGTGCCTGGAATCGTTGTATGCAGGCAGGGATTTGCATTCCGAAAAATTCGATATTGTTGTCATCAATGATGCCAGCCCCAATCCCGAACTTGTCAAATACCTTGATGCCTATGCATCAAGGCCTGGAGTCAAATACCTCGTCAATGAGCGAAACAAGGGCTTTGTCGGCACGGTCAACCGCGGCATGCGGGAGTGTGCGCCCAACGATGTGGTCCTCCTCAACAGCGACACCGAGGTTGCCAACAACTGGCTGGATCGCCTGAAGGCATCAGCCTACCTGTCGGATGACATCGGATCGTCAACGCCTTATTCCAACAATGCAGAAATTTGCAGTTTCCCTGCTTTTGTGAAATCCAACGAATTGCCTTGCGGCATTGATGTCGCAACCATGGACGCTGTTTTTTCCAACGTTGGCATCAAGGAAGTGATTGATATACCAACAGCGGTTGGTTTTTGCATGTATATCCGGCGCTCATGCCTGGATAAAACCGGGTATTTTGACGAGGAAACCTTTGGGCGCGGCTACGGGGAAGAAAACGATTTTTGCATGAGGTCCGCGCAAAAAGGTTTTCGCCACGTGCTGTGCCAGGACACCTTTGTATACCATGCCGGTGGTGTGAGTTTTGGCCCTGAAAAGATGAAGCGTGTGCAGCGGGCCATGGATACGCTGGACCGTTTGTATCCCGATTACCACGAGATGGTTCACCAGTTCATCCAGGCAGATCCTCCGCGGGCGACGCGCGTCAAGGTCTACCTGGAGCTGCTGCGCGGGCCACTGGCGACGAAACACAAGGTCTTGGCAATTACCCACAACCTGGGTGGTGGCACGGAGCGCCACATCAAGGAACTGGCACAGTACCTGGAGAAGCGGGCTGTCTTCCTGGTATTGCGCGCAGGCCAGAATGGCCGCATTGGCTTGAGCCTGGGTCCGCAGGAAGACGCACCCTGCATACCCATGACATTGCCCGACGACTATCCGGTACTGCTCGCGCTGTGCAAGTACATCGGTATCGAACGGGTGCATTGCCACCACATCATGGGCGTGGACCCCTCCGTATGGGCCCTGCTGGGTGATCTTGATGTGCGCATGGATGTTACCTTGCACGATTACTATTTCATCAACGCCAACCCAACCTTGACGGATCCGGATGGCGAATTCTGCCAGGACAGGTTGACGCGGGATGCACACTGCGCAAAACGCTACCCGATTGCCGGGCATGCCTCGCCGGAGTTCTGGCGTTACAACCAGTACAATTTCCTGAAGCAGGCGGCCAGGATATTTTCCCCGTCCGAGTTTACGGCGAAAATCTACAAGGAATATTTCCCGGAGATATCCGTGCTGCCGGTATATCACCCGGACTGGGAAGAGGCGCCGCAATACCCACCGGTTGCATGGCCCATGCTGGACGCCAAAGAACCCATGCGGATTGCCGTGTTGGGGGCGATCAGCAAGGAAAAAGGCGCTGACATCCTCGATGCAACTGCCCGTCTGGCGATGCGTGGCGACCCGGTGAAGTTTTACCTGATCGGCTACGCCTACCGGCCCCTGGAGCCGTCCATCCATGAAACCGGCCCTTACAAGGAAGCCGAGCTGGATGACCTGATCCGGGAGATCAACCCGCATGTGATCTGGTTCCCGTGCCGATGGCCCGAAACCTACAGCTATACCTTGAGTGCGGCCCTGAAGTCCGGCTGCCCGGTGATGGCCCCGGACCTGGGCTCGTTTGCCGAACGCCTGCATGGCCGGGAATACAGCTGGATCGTTCCCTGGAAGACGACCCCGCCGGAGTTTCTCGACCTGTTTTCAAAGGTGCGGGCCAGCCTGATGGGCGTGACCGGCAAGATACGCCACACGCCATTGATATCGCCGCCGTCGGCTTTCCGTTATTCGTCCAACTACCTGCTGGGCGCTGCCCGGCAGCCAGACCCGGCGGCTGCGCTGGATGATGCCGTGCTGAAGCAGTATGCCGCAGTCCAGTTTGCCGGCGTGCATTTCCAGGACATCCATCGGCCGTTGACGGAGCGTGAACGGATACTGGTCTGGTTCCTGAAGATGCGGTCGAAGCCGTGGGTATACAGGGTGTTGCGCGTGATGCCTTTCAATGTGATGCAGCTGTTCAAGAGAAAGCTGAGTGAAAGGCCGATACATGAAATCCTGGCCCGCTATCAGGCGCAAGGAGGGGATTTGACGCTGTTGAAAACCGTCATCCCTGCGCTGATACGCATTTTGCTGGACCGGCGCGGACGATCAGGCGGATAGGGGTGGTGCGATTGCCGGCTGCCGTGGGCCGGCATCACCGGGTCATGTGTCAGTCATAACCGTATTGGCCCAGGTCCAGGCCGGTCAGTGCTTCAACGCGCCGGTTGCTTGCTGCGTACCGGCCCGCTGTCCTGGCCAATACTTCCGCGTGGAACCGTGCTTCAAACCAGTGCTCCGTAAAACGGGGCAGTGGGTTGCGTTTTGCCTTTGCGATGCGGCGCATCAGGCGTTCATCCGTCAAGGGAATGATGCCGGATGCATTGAACGGCGTTTTGTACCAATGGCGGTTCTGGAGGCGGAGCAGGTACAGCCATGCCAAAGACTGGCCGCGGTTGACCTTCCTGCGGACAGGAAGCCCGGATAGGCCTGCCTCACCCTGTGCGGGCATGCCGCAAAAATGCCGGATGCGTGACAGGAACTCCAGCGGGTTCCTGCCGAACAGTTCATACGGCAGGACCAGCACATTGTCGGCGCCAAACTGGTCTTGGTAGTAGAGGATGCGCTGGTCAAATTCGAGGTAGTCCCAATTGAAGCGCGGGGAAAGGCTGGGGGACAACGGGTCAAGGATTTCTTGAATCGAATTGGGTATTCCCCAGCTAATCCATGATTTGTACAGGGAGCGGATGAGGGATTTCTGCTCACGAATGACCAGTAACAGCCGGGCATTTGGCACGGCTTCATGCAACCGGTCTGCTATTTGTTTCGCGTCATAACCCCCGGCATACATGTTCCCCGATAACGATTCTGATGTGATGACGGGAAGCCGGGAGTCCTGGCTTGCTGAAAACCGTTCAATCCGTTGCGCAATGCCGATCGGGGAAAACTTGAAGGGTGACGGATTGATGATTTCAATCTGGCATTCCATGGGGCCCATGATTGTCGAGAAACCGTTTTTTTCGACAAACAGGAACTTTTGCAGCCATGACGACATGGCTTTCGGAAAACCGACATGGATGAGCGGGGTTGGCATTTTCAGTTCCTGGCCTGGTCATCCGGCCACAGCAGTTCCGGGTTTCCTTCCCTGCGCTTGCAGCGGGCCTGCGTCCGGCGGGAAGAGTATTTCAGGTAACGCATGACCTGGCTGTTGATGCTGCCCAATAATATGGGTTCTTTGCGCAGCGAATGGAATCCACCCTCCCAAAAGGAGTGCAACTGCCGCCGGTGGCTCTCGAGCACGGCTTCCCTTTCGGCGTACTCGCTGGTGGTGATGCCGCCGTGAAACTGGTGAAACGTGCCTTCGCCGCACAATAGGTAATATTGGATGCCGGGAAGCATTCCGATCTTCCTGAAGGTATGCAGATTCAGTGAGCCGCCGCCGGGCAGGTCAAACTGTTCTTCTGCACCACCAATGGCCAAGAAACACTCCTTGGGTGCAAAAAAGCAGTTTGATTCAAGCAGCGGATTCATGAAGCCGTTCGGGTTCGCATCACCCAGGCTGGCTATGTCAAATAGGCGGTAACCGTTTTCTTTCCACCGGGATTTTTCGAGAAGGGCTTTTTCCGTTTCCTCGGTATAGTTTTGGCTGATATTGAAATGCTGCTGCATCTCGCCGAGGTTGTAGCTTGGAACGGCGGCGAGGAATTTGCGGGATGTGCGTGATGCCATCAGCGCATATTCGATAACCCTGGGGCTGACCATCCGGGCGCCATCAATCATCAGGCCGACAATCGTGCCATTTGTGGATCGCAGGCCATGATTGATCGCCCTCGCAGGTGACTGGCTGGTTTCATTCCTCAGGATATAGGTGATATTGGCGTTGATGCCTTGCAACGCGCTGGCATCCAGGTTTTTACTGCTGTTGTTCTCAACGATGACTATTTCGTAGTCGTCCCGGCTGACATTTTCCTGGAAATCTACCGACAGGCTGTAAAGGGTGTTCATTGCCTGTCGCGGCATGCTGTAGACAACGAGCACAATACTGAGCGTTGGTGCTTTATTCATAAGGTACTTTCTGTGAAACGCCCGAAAAGTCGGTCATCTGGCCAAAAATCCTCTTTTGTCTTGGTCATCATCGAGAAGCGTTTCCTAGCGCACTGGCTTGAGAAGGCCAGGAACCGCTGTGCGTGACTGGTTATCGAGCCAAGCAATATGGGCTCCCGCATGACTGACCGGAAACGGTTTTCCCCCCATAGTGCATCGATTTGCTGCTTGAACTGGGCGAGCAGTTCCTGCCGGTCTTCCAAGTGGGATGTCGTGACACCCGCCGTGCAATTGGTGGAAGGATCCTTCCCCGGGCAGTATGAAATAGCTGCTGCACGATGGCAGGATGCCGATCAGGCGGTACATGTGCATGTTGAGCGATCCGCCCCCGATCAGGTTGAAGCGCTCGTCGGCGCCGCCAATCAGCCCAAAATTCCTCTTTGAGGTAAAGAAGCAGTTGCACTCCATGAAGGGTATGAAGGTTCCCCTCGGATTGGCGGCACTCATCGTGCAGACATCAAACAACCGATACGGGTTTTCCTCCCACCGTATTTTTTCCATCAGGGCCTTTTCCGCGGACTCGTCATAGTTGTTTTCATGGGCAAACTGGTGCTCATAAGGCCCGATGAAATATCCCGGTATGGCGGTCAGCGCATTTTCATCCGAACGGTGTGCCATCAGGGCATATTCTATGGTCCGTGGCGTTACCATCCTGGCGCCATCAATCAGCAGCCCGACAACGGGAGAACGGGCCTGTTCAAGGCCGAAATTGATGGCGGCGGCAGGGCTTTTCCCGGATTCACTGCGCCTGAAATAGCGGATATTGCTGCCGAGGGCTGCCAGGCTTTCGGGGTCAATGTTCTCGGAGGATTCGTTTTCGACCAGAATGATTTCGTAGTCGCTCTCGGCAATGTTTTTCTGGCAGCGTATGGAAAGGCTCTTGATGGTATTCAGTGCCTGCCGGCGCATTTTGTAGGCGATCACCACAACGGATAATTTCGGCATGGCTCAAAACCAGAAGCGGGGCGGGTTGATGTGGTTGATCTTCCAGGTCTTGTTCTCGTCAGAGTCACTTGCCATGTTTTCGGTGAAACGGTCGAATCGGCTGTCATCTTCCCAGTAGGGAGCCTGGTTCTCGGCCAGCCGGTTGAAGCGTTGCTCTGCCAGTACGGCAGATTTCTCAAGGAATTTCTGCGCATGGCAGGTGACGCTGCCGAGGATGATCGGCTCCCGGGTCAGGGCCTTGAACTGGTTATCCCAGATTGCATCGAGCTGTGCCTTGAACGATTTGAGAAGGGCATCCCGGTCGGGGCGCTCGCTGGTGGTCACCCCATGGTGGAACTGGTGGAAAGAGCCTTCTCCCGGCAGCACAAAAAGCAGGCTGTCAGGCAGCAGCCCCAATTTCCGGTAGATGTGCAGGTTCAGTGATCCGCCACCGGGCATGTTGAATCGCTCATCAGCACCGCCGATGGCGTCGAAAAACTCCCGGCTGCAGAATATCGCATTGCATTCCTGCATGGGCTGGAAGTAGCCACGCTGGTTGCTCGAACTAAAACAGGCATAGTCAAACAGGCGATAGCCGTTGCTTTTCCAGTCTAGCTGTTCCAGTTTTTCCTTTTCCCGTTCTTCGTTGTGGCCTGCCTGGAGATGGCCTTTCTGGTCAGATTCGCCAAGGTGGTATCCCGGCACCATGACGATGGCATGTTCCGTCATCCTGAAGGCCATGGCGGCATATTCCAGGACCCGGGGAGTCACCATCCGTGCGCCATCGATGATCAGCCCAATGAAGTCGCCACGGGCTTGTTGCCGCGCAAAATTAATGGCCGGTGCCGGTGATGTGCCACTTTCTTCCCGGTAGAAATAGCGGATGTTCCTGCCCAGGGATTTGACGGCCGTTTCGTCCAGCGGGGCAGGAGACGAATTTTCCACGACGATTATTTCGTAATCGTTTTCGCGGGTGTTTTGCTGGTATGCACAAGACAGGCTGAAAATCGTGTTCATTGCCTGTCGTGGCATGTTGTGTACAACGACAATGACGGAAATCATCATTTCCCACCGGGTTGCTTGTCGGTGCCGGCTGCCGGCTGGCGGGCGGACGGGTCTTGGCCTTGCTGTTTTTGCTGGCGAATAAGCCGCTGCCGTTTCTGCTGTATGTATTCGCCGGCAATGACATACAGCGCACGCAACTGTTCGTGATCCTGCGGGGATCCCGTGAAGAGTATGTCCGTCAGTTGTGACGCTGCAGGCACCCCGCCTGGTTTGCGGATGATGCCAAGCCCAAAGCCGTGGTTGAAGGTAAAGCTGGGGTATTGGGTGCTGATTTCATCCCAGAAGCGCCACGCGCCAAAATCCTTGAGGCGGGCCTTGATGTCATGGAACAGGATGATGCCGCCTGGTTTTACTTTCGGGTACCAGGTCCGGAAGTCTTCACTGACGGCTTCATGGGTATGGAAGCCGTCAATGTGCAGCAAGTCGATGCTGTCATCCGAAAAATGTTGCAGGGCTTCGTTGAACAGCATGCGCATCAGGTAGCTGAAGCCCCGGAACTCTTCCCGGCAGTAACCCTGCACCGATTCAAACACGCTGTCATTGTAGGCTCCCGTGTGCTCATCCCCGGCCCAGGAGTCCACGGCATAGCAAAGGCCATCAACCTGGTATTCCTTCATCGCCTGGCAGAAAGTGAAAAAGGACATGCCATTTTGCGTGCCAAGCTCAACCAGCAGTTTCGGCCGGATGGCACCGACCAGGTCATAGGCAAACGGGATGTGGTCAACCCATGTGCTGAAGACCATTTTTCCCGGGACAAATTTTTGCATCGACGGCGGAAAATATACTTGCATGGGGTTAGCCAGCCTGGGTAGTTGCTGAGGGATGGGTTAGTTGCCGGTCACGGTGCTGCCCTGTGGGGCAGGTTGTGCGGGCTTGCGGTGGGGGTCCGGGAGTTCGCCGAGCAGCTGCCGGACACGCACGGCCGAGTGCTGGACAAACCGTTGCGCGCAGTCCGGTATCGCGCCCAGGTACAGGCAGCGTTTCGATGGCGGGCTGTAGGGTTGGCCATGGAGTGCCGTGTACTGTGCAAAATGCGCCGTCATGATGGCTGCCCGCTCTTCTTCCGGGGTGCCGGTGGTGATGCCGCCATGGAACTGGTGGAAGGTTCCTTTCCCCGGGCAATACCACAATCATGCTCTCGGGAAGTTCGCAGGCGCGCTTGTAGATGTCCAGGTTGACTTGCCCGCCGCCGATTTCGTTGAAGCGGATGTCGCAGCCGCCCAGTTTTTGCCAGGTTTCCCGCGGGATGCACAGGCAATTGCTCTCGCTGATGGGCTTGAACAGGCCGCCGGCGCTGGTGCCGCTGAACACGGCAATCTCGAACAACCGGTAACCGTCGTGCGGCCATCCAATGCCATCCAGCAGTTGCTGCTCGGCATGGCTGTCGTAGCCCTCCAGCATGGATTCCTGCTGCAGTTTCGGGCCGAGATGATAGCCCGGTGTGCAAACGACAACATGCGGGTGCAGTTTGCGGGCCACCAGTGACCAGCTGACCAGGCCTGGGGTGGCCATGCGTGCGCCATCGATGATCAGGCCGAACATCAGGCCGCGCGCCTGGCTGGCAGCAAAATTGGCGGCATGCACGGGTGTCGGTTCGGTTTCCTGGCGGCGGAAGTACCGGAAATTCTTCCCGAAGGCGGTGACCTCGTGTTCCTCGAGGTTACTGCCGGAGGCGTTCTCCACCACGATGACTTCATAGTCGGATTCGTCGACGCCACGCTGGTAGGACGGGCTGAGCGACAGCAGGGTTTTCAGCGCCTGTTCGCGCATGTTGTAGATCACCACGAGCAGGGACAGCGTGGGCTGCCCCGGGGCTGGCTCGGTAATCACCGGGGCATCGGGTGCGAGGAATGGCATGGTGGGGTCAAAAAACGGCACCGGCCGCGGGCTGTTGGGCAACATGGGCTTCCCGCGGGCATTCAGCGGGGCGTCGGGCGGTGGTGCGTGTTCAGTCACGGCGGCCGGGCTCCGTGTGCCGGTGGGTGCCTGCCAGGGACCGCGGGCATCCCCTGCCGTGTGCTGCGCTGGCTGCGGCAGGCAAGGGGCGGGCAGGGCAGGCAACAACAGGCGGCATGAGGCTGTTTTTCTTTTATGTACAGGGCGTTATGCATGGTACACAGCGGCTGCCTCGTGTGGCAAGCCGCGTTCCGGCGGCGGTCATCCGGGGCCGGGCAAGGGGGCATGCCGCCAGTGAACGCCGGTGTGGAAGCGCCGCAGGCCGGGTCGATCCGTGGCCGGCCCTGGTCAAGGGGCAGCACGCCCGGCTGCGATCAGCCCGCCTTGGGGGGTTGTTTTTTCTGGGCCTGGCGGTTGTGCGGATCCGGGAGCTCGCCGCGCAATTGGCGGACCCGCACGGCCGAGTGCTGGATGAATTTCTGCGCACAGTCCGGGACGGCGCCGAGGTAGATGACGCGTTTCAGCGGCGCACTGTAGGGCTGGCCGCGGATGGCGGTGTACTGGGCAAAATGTGCCGCCATGATGGCCAGGCGTTCTTCGTCGCGGGTGCCGGTGGTGATGCCACCGTGGAACTGGTGGAAGGTGCCTTCCCCCAGCAGGAAAATGACCTGCGTTTCCGGCAGCTCGCAGGCGCGCTTGTACAGGTCGAGGTTGACCTGGCCGCCGCCGGTTTCGGTGAAACGCGGATCACAGCCCCCGAGTTTTTCCCAGATGTGCCGCGGTAGCGACAGGCAGTTGCTTTCGCCGATGGGTTTGAAGATGCCGTTGGCACTGGTGCCACTCAGCACGGCAATTTCGAACAGGCGATAGCCGTTGGCCGGCCAGCCGATGCTGTCGAGCAGCTGTTGTTCGGTGGCCGGCGTGTAGCCTTCGAGCATCGCATCCTGCTGCAGTTTGTGGCCGAGGTGGTAGCCGGGGGTGGCCACGATGGCATCGGGATGCAGCCGGCGTGCCACCAGCGTCCAGCTGACCAAGCCGGGCGTGGCCATGCGGGCGCCGTCGATGATGAGGCCGATCATCGCGCCGCGGGCCTGGCTGGCGGCGAAATTCACCGACGGCACCGGGCTGGGCGAGGGTTCGTTGCGGCGGATGTAGCGGAAGTTCGGCCCGAAGGCAGTGACCTCGTGTTCCTCCAGGTTGCTGCTGGAGGCGTTCTCCACCACGATCACCTCGTAATCGCTGCTGCGCACGCCCTGCTGGTAAGGCAGCGCGAGTGAGCGCAGGGTTTTCAGTGCCTGCTCGCGCATCTTGTAGATCATCACGATCAGCGACAGCGCCGGTTGCCCGGGTGGGGGGGCGGCCACCGTGGGCGTATCCGGTGGCAGGAAGGGCATGGCCTGGTCGAAGAACATCACCGGCCGCGGGCTGTTGGGAATGACGGGCTTGCCCTGGGCATTCAGCGGGAAGGGGGTGGCGGGTGGCTTCGGTGGCTCGCTCACGGGCTGCGGGTGCTCGGTTGGGTTCAGGCGGCCGTGCTGGCCGGCTGCCAGGGGGTGTTTGCCAGGGTTTGCAGTGTCTCATACAGGCGGCGTACCGGGGGCGGCAGGTGCCGTTCGCGGAAACGGTCACGGTTGCGCAGCTTCGGTGTGAAGAAGCGGTCTTCAACGGCTAGCGGGCCCAGGCCGAGCCAGGCTTGTACCGGCTCCAGGCGCTGGTGGAAGGTATCTTCGTCCCAGTCGAAGCTGAGCAGGGGAAAGGGCTGCTGCTGCCACTGCTCGAGCAGCAGGCGGTTGTAGTATTCCCACAGGAACAGGCCGATATGGCGCGGGAAGCCACCGCGGCTGTGCAGGGACTCCACCACCGCCAGCGGGTGGCGGAAAATGCCGACGAACCGCATCCCCGGCACCAGCTGCCGCCAGCCGCGCAGGGTGAGCAGGGTGCGCGGGTCCTTGAAGCCCCACAGCGGGGCATCGGCATACATGCCGAGGATTTCCAGGGCCCGCCAGCGGTGCTCCTCGCGCCAGTCCACCCACGCCGGGGGGCGGTCCCAGTCGCCGCCGTTGGCCTTCAGGATGTCTTCATTGAGCGACACCACATCGGGGTTTTCGCGGTTCCCGCCGTGGTTGTGGTGGTTCCAGGTGTGGTACTTGCCGAGGAACAGCCCGGCCCGCTGCAGCGAGCCGCTCAGGCAGCTGGTGCCGCTGCGGTGCATGCCGAGCAGGCAAACCAGGGAGGGCAGGGGATCGGGCATGGCGGCTCTGTGGGCAGGTCGTGCGGGGCGCCTACTATAGCAGCCCGGCACCCGGCCGGCGCCACGGGATCCTGCTAAGTAACTGATTTGACACAGGGCACCACCGGCGTGAGGCGCCACTCACTTATGCACACTCTTTGTGCACGCTGTCAAAAGGGGGGCGGATAGCGGAGCATCAACAAGCTTAATATCAAGTATATTATTTAACTATATGAAAAATAAAGATAATTATACCATGGTCAAAAAATATCCAAATGTGCACAATGTCCGTTCCATGCGCCGGCGCAGCCAGGCGCGAATGCTTTTCCACGAAGTTATCAACAGATTTTGTGGATAATAACGGTTCCACGGAAGGGGTGTTTCACGCATCCCGGCCCGTGTGATGGCAGGCACCGGACCGATGCTTTACCATGCCTGCCTCCCACGGTTCACCACAGGGCACCCGCGCATGCTGCAACGCTTCATCACCATGCTTGAAATGCAGGACGGCATGAACCGCAAGGTGCATCCGGACTGGGTCAGCCAGGACTTTGCCTGGTACCGCGCCGCCTGGATCGAATGCGCCGAGCTGATGGAGCACTACGGGTACAAGTGGTGGAAAAAGCAGCACCCGGACCAGGCCCAGGTCGAGCTGGAAGTCATTGATATCTGGCACTTTGGCATGAGTGCCTTGTTCGACGGTCGCAGCATCCCGCAGATTGCGCAGGCCATGTGCGATGAGCTGGCCGCGGACCCGCCGGCCGGCCTGCCGTTCCGGGAGGCGGTGGAGGCCGTGGCGGGCCATGCGCTGGCGACCCGTTCCTTTTCCGTCAGCCGCTTCTGGAACCTGCTGCAGGCTGCCGGCATGGACGCCGATGACCTGTTCCGGCGTTATGTCGGCAAGAATGTGCTCAACGTGTTCCGGCAGGACCATGGCTACAAGGACGGCTCCTACATCAAGCAATGGCAGGGGCGGGAAGACAACGAGCACCTGGTGGAAGTGCTGCAGGCCCTGGATGCCGCCCGGCCCGACTACCGGCAGGCCGTGTACGACGGGCTGGCCGCGCGTTACCAGCGTGTGCTGGCGGGAGTCTCCGCATGACGGCAGCCACGGCCCCGGCGATGGTTTTCCGCAGCTTCCCGGTCGGCCCCTTGCAGTGCAACTGCTGCATCATCGGTGATCCGGTGACGCGCAAGGCGGTGGTGATCGATCCGGGTGGCGATGCCGACCGCATCCTCGCCGAGCTGGCCGCAGCCGGCCTGACCCTGGTGTCGATCGTGCATACCCATGCCCACCTCGACCACATCCTGGCGGCGGGGGAACTGAAGGCGGCCACCGGTGCACCGATCCGCCTGCACCGGGAGGACCAGTTCCTGTGGGATGCCGTGGAATGGCAATGCCAGGCCTTCGGGGTGCCATACACCCCCTTGCCGCCACCGGACGGCTGGATCGAGGACGAGGAGCCGCTGGCCTGTTGTGGCGGCCATGCCCGCCACACGCCGGGCCACACGCCGGGTTCGGTCAGTTTCGTCTTCGAGCAGCACAAGCTGCTGGTGGCCGGTGACACGCTGTTCCGCCGCTCGATCGGCCGCACGGACCTGCCGGGGGGCGATTACCGCCAGATTGCGCAATCCATCCTGGAGCGTCTCTACACGCTGGATGAGGCGACCGAGGTGATCACCGGGCATGGCCCGTCGACCACCATCGGCGAGGAAATCCGCGAGAACCCCTTCGTGCGCGGCTGATCAGCCGGTCACCAGCCGGTTGATGGCGCTGGCCAGGCGGATGTCACGGGCCGTGATGCCGCCGGCTTCGTGGGTGAACAGCCGGATGCTGACCCGGCGGTAGCGGTTGTGCCAGTCGGGGTGGTGATCCTGTGCTTCCGCCAGGGCGGCCACCGCCGTCATGAAGGCAAACGCGGCGCGAAAATCCGCGAATTCGAAGTCCCGCTGCAGCCCGTCCTGGGCCAGTGCCCAGCCATCCAGTGTGTGCAGGGCCGCCTGCACGGCCCCGGCATCCAGCCGCTCAACCATGGCGCTGCTCCAGCCACAGGCCGCATTCCATGTGGTGTGTGTAGGGGAACTGGTCGAACAGTGCAGCCTGCCGGATGCGGTGCGTGGCCGCCAGTGCGGTGGCATCGCGCAGCAGGGTGTCCGGGTTGCAGGAGACATACAGGATGTGCGGGAAGCCGCAGGCCAGGCTGCGGGTGGCCGGGTCCAGCCCGGCCCGCGGCGGGTCCACCAGCAGGCAGTGGAAGTCGTAGGCGGCAAGGTCGATGGCCGCCAGCCGGCGGAAGGGACGCACGCCCTGCAGCGCCTGGGTGATCTCTTCGCTGGACAGGCGGGCCATGGCCACATTGTGCACGCCGTTGCGGGCCAGGTTGTGCGCGGCAGCGCGGCAGGCGGCCTTGTTGACTTCGGTGGCCAGCACCTGGCGGAACTGCGTGGACAGGGGCAGCGTGAAGTTGCCGATGCCGCAGTACAGCTCCAGCAGGTCACCGCCGATGCCACCGGCCATGTCGCAGGCCCAGCCCAGCATCTGGCGATTGGTGCCGGCGTTGGGTTGCGTGAAGGCACCTTCGGGCTGCCGCCAGTGCCAGTCACGGCCGTTGATGTGGAGGCATTCGTCCACCCAGTCCTGCCCGATCACCAGCCTGCGGCCACGGCTGCGGCCGACGATGCCGATGCCGAACTGCGCGGCGAGTGTGGCAGCGGCCGTGGCCCAGGCGTCATCGATGGGCTTGTGGTAGATGAGGGTGACCAGGCAGGCGCCCTGGCTGCTGGCGAGGAACTCCACCGCATACAGGCGTGTTTTCAGCAGGGCATTGCTGCGCAATGCCGGCAGCAGCTGCGGCATCAGGCGGTCGATGGTTTCGCAGGCCACCGGGAAGCGGTCGATGCGCACGGGTGTCGCCGGTGCCTCCGGCCGGAACATCACGTAATGGCAGTCATCGCCCTCGTGCCAGATGCGGAATTCGGCCCGCATGCGGTAATGCTGCGGCTCCGAGGCAAAGACATCGCAGTGGTCGATGCCATGCGGCTGCAGCATCGCCAGCAGGCGTTGCTGCTTGGCCTGCAGTTGCCTGGCGTAGTGTTCGGGCTGGAAATGGGACAGGGGCATCGGAAAGGTTTGTCGGTGGCAGGCACGCAATTATAGAATAAGGCCTGCCAACGGACAGGATGGGAATTTTCATGCGCGTGCTGGTCACCGGGGGTGCCGGTTATATCGGCAGCCACACCGTGCTGGAACTGCTGCGCCGTGGCGATTCCGTGGTGGTTGTCGACAACCTGTGCCACAGCAGCGCCGAGTCGCTGGCCCGTGTCGGCGCACTGGCCGGCCAGGCAGTACCCTTCGTGCAGGCCGACATTGGCGATCGTGATGCCCTGCGGGCCGTCTTCCGTACCTACCCCGACATTGCGGCCGTATTGCATTTTGCCGGCCTGAAGGCCGTCGGGGAGTCCTGCGAACAGCCGCTGCGCTATTACCGCAACAATGTGCTGGGCACCGTGATCCTGTGCGAGGTCATGGAAGAGTTCGGCGTTCGCCGCATCGTCTTCAGTTCGTCGGCCACGGTGTACGGTGATGCACGGCACATGCCGGTGACCGAAGGCGAGCCGCTCAAACCCACCAATCCCTATGGGCATACCAAACGGGTTGTCGAGGAGTTGCTGGCCGACCTGCAGCGTGCCAACCCGGCCTGGCGGGTGGTGCTGCTGCGCTACTTCAATCCGGTGGGTGCGGATGCCAGCGGCCTGATCGGTGAAGACCCGCGCGGCGTGCCCAGCAACCTGATGCCCTATGTCACCCAGGTGGCGGTGGGGCGCCTGCCCGAGCTGCACATCTTCGGTGGCGATTACCCGACACCGGATGGTACCGGCATCCGTGACTACATCCACGTGACGGACCTGGCCAAGGGACACCTGGCGGCCCTGCGCGCGATGGACCAGGGCAGTGGCCTGCACGCCTACAACCTTGGCACCGGCCGTGGCCATTCGGTGCTGGAGCTGGTGCAGGCCTTTGAGCGCGTCACCGGCCGCACGGTGCCGTACCGCATCGTCGGGCGGCGTGCCGGTGATGTGGCCGTGAGTTATGCCGATGTGTCGCTGGCGCGGGAAGAGCTGGGTTGGGCGGCGACCTGCGACCTCGACCGCATGGTGGCCGATGCCTGGCGCTGGCAGCAGGGCAATCCCTGCGGCTACGGTGACGGCAAGGCCTGACGCGGCAGGGCGCGAGCCTCGCGGGCCTGCCAGAGTTCCCCGGCCATGGCGATGGCAGCCTGCGGCGCATCGGCCCGGCCCAGTGCGTACAGCATGACCCCCATGGTGTGGATGACCGCGGCTTCGCCATAGCTGTCCGACCGTTGCCCGTGCCAGAGATCCAGCATTGCCTGCACCGACAAGGCGCCTTCGGCGTCGGGTTGCCGCTGGGCCAGGGCGCGCGGCCAGCCGGTCTCGAGTGGTGCGTGTTCGCGGATACGGTACAGCGTGGTGCTGGCATCCGGACGGATTTCGATTTCACCGCCATCGCCCTTGAAGGTCAGCCCGTTGGCCACCCCGAGCGCCTGCATCGCCTGCTGGTGCAGCGGCCCGTAGGCCGGGTGGAAGATGCTGCTGGCCAGCAGGCGTGCCTGCAGCGGATCGAGCAGCCGCACCAGGCTGTTGGCAATGCTGCGCAGGCCGAGCACCGGTTTCAGGTGGATGAGCTGTTCCAGCGCCGGGCAGAACTGCTGCAGCGGCAGGCAGGCCAGGCCCCGTTGCTGCAGTGCATCGGCAGCCTCGTGCCAGTCGCGGCTCACCGGCAGGCCGAGTTGCTGCAGCGCCGTTGCCGTGTACAGGCGATCGGGCGTGTGGCCGCTGCTGGTGTGGATGAAGATGCGGTAGCCGGCCTGTGCCAGGCCGAGGGCGGCGAGCAGGAACCAGGGATTCTGGCGCCGCTTGCCGGCATAACTGGGCCAGTCGATGTCCACGGCCAGCGGTCGTGCGGGCAGGTTGCAATGCTGGCGCGCGGCCTCGACGAAACCGGCCACCTCCTGCGGGGTTTCCTCCTTCACGCGCAGCAGCATCAGGAAGGCGCCTACCTGCAACGGGTCGCATTCGCCGCGCAGCAGCATGCCGAGGGCTGTGCGCGCTTCTTCGCGCGTGAGGTCGCGGCTGCCTTTCTTGCCGCGGCCCAGGATGCGGATGTAGTCGGCAAACGGGTGCATGGCAGCCAGCCTACTACAGACAGTGGTCGGGTTTTGGCAGGCCGGCGATGCGGCTGACGGTTTTGGCGGCCTGGCCGCCGAACAGCTGCATCAGGTACAGGCTGCTGCCCTTGTCGGTGCCGAGTTCGTGCCGGGCATAGCGCACCAGCAGTTTGCTGCCGGGAGAGGCGGCATAGGTGGCGTAGTAGCGGCGTGCCAGGTGCAGGATTTCCCAATGTGCGGCCGTCAGCACGATGCCGGCCTCGGCAGCCAGTGCCGTGGCCAGTGCCTCGTCCCAGTCCTGTGGGTCGAGCAGGAAACCGTCTTCGGTGCGGCGCAGTGTGGCCATGCGTCAGTACCAGCTCAGTACGGGATGGTGCAGGGTAGTCAGCCGTACGAAGCCGTCCATGTCGGTGCCTGCCTGCCCCAGCCACTGCACGCGGGTGCCCGGCGGCAATGCCTGCAGCCAGCGTTCGAGGACCGGTGGCCGGCGTGCATCCAGTAGCAGGATGGCATCACCCGGCGCCAGCAGTTGCCCGAGGTCTTCCAGTACCTGGGGGTCGCTGTGCGTGTCGAGCAGGTGCAGGGCCATGTCAGTAGTTCACCACGTGGCGGTGTTGTGCAACCAGTGCCTGCAATGCGGCGGGTGACAGCGGTGAAACCGGCAATACGGCATTGCGTGCCGCCAAGCCGTGGCGCAGCAGCGCGTGGGCATCGCAGGCCAGCTGGATGGTGTCGAACAAGGCCAGCTGGCACAGGCTGCGCTGCAGGTCCGTGCGGGTTTCCGGTGCATCGGGAAACAGTTGCAGCACCCCGTCACCCAGCCACAGCAGGCTCACCGGCAGGTCCAGGGTGGCGGTGGCGAGTGCCGCATGCAGTGCATTCGACGGTGCGCTGGGGTGCCCCGGGGGGTGGCGGCTGATGATGAGCAGCGGGCGTTGCATCTCAGGGTCCGAAGGTCAGCAGGCGATCGGCCTGTACGGCCGCTTCGGCAAGCAGCACCAGGCCGCCGATGGAAAAGGGGGCTGCAGGGGCAGCCTGGGGCAGGTGGCGTTCCAGTGCGACTGAACACAGCACCAGGTCCATCGGGTGGGCTGCAGCCAGTGCCGGCCATGTGCCGGGCGCCTGTGCGTGCAATACGCCGGCATCCTGGAAAAACACGCGTTCGAGGGTGTGCCCTTGCCGCAGCAGGCTGGCCGCAAACGCCTGTGCACGGCTGGCGCTGTCGGAGCCTGGCGGGGCCAGGATGCAAAGGGTGTAACGCATGGCAGGCTTCCCGGGGTGGAAGCGGCATTCTACGGGATGCCGCGGGCCAGCCACAAAGTGGCGGAGGGGGAGAGATTCGAACTCTCGGAGCCCGTGAAGACTCGCCGGTTTTCAAGACCGGTGCATTAAACCGCTCTGCCACCCCTCCGGAACGCGCCGGATTATAGCGGCCGGCCGGCGCACTGCGCCAACCGGCCGCGTCCGTTCAGAACAGCTTGCCCTGGTCGGTCTCCGTGGTGCTGGTGGTTTCCCCGGCCTGCTGCGGCTCAGCGGCAGCCTGCTTGCGCGCCCGCGGGTCGTTGGGCGCGCGCGTGACAGGCCGCTCCGGCACTGCGATGGGCGTAACCACTTCGATCGGCTTGATTTCGGCCACTTCCGTTTTCACTTCCACCGGGGTGGCTTTTTTCGGTGCCAGGCGAGGGTCGTTGCTGATGCGGCCGGTCGGCTTACGCGGTTCGGCAGCGGGTGTTGCTGCGGCAACGGCCGGTTTGTGGGCTGCCACAACCGGTTTTTCGCTGGCCGTATCAGGCAGTACGGCAGCACTGCCGGCAGTCGTTTCGGCTACCGGTACGGCCGCTGCCGGTTGCAGCGTGGCCGTTTCCGGGAGGGCGGCGGGTACAGTCCCGGCAGCGGCAACCACGGGGGCGTCAAGGGCGGCGTCGGCAATTGCTGCAGCGTCAGGCACGGCGTCGCCTTCCGGCCGGCGCGCACGCTGGCGTGGCGGCAGGGGACGGTTGTCATTGCTGGGGCGGCGTGCCGGTTTGCCGGCATTGTCGGCCGCAGTGCCGGTTTCGGTGGCCGGGGTTTGTGGCATCTGCTCTTCGCGGTCTTCACGCGGTGCGCGCTCGCCACGCGGCTGGCGCTCACGCGGCGGCTGGCCTTCGCGGTCTTCACGCGGTGCACGCTCGCCACGCGGCTGGCGTTCACGCGGCGGCTGGCCTTCGCGGTCTTCGCGCGGTGCGCGCTCGCCACGCGGCTGGCGCTCGCGCGGCGGCTGGCCTTCGCGGTCTTCACGCGGTGCACGCTCGCCACGCGGTTGGCGTTCACGCGGCGGCTGGCCTTCGCGGTCTTCGCGCGGTGCACGCTCGCTGCGCGGTTTTTCTTGGGCGGCGGAACGGTTGTCGGTCAGGGTGTCGTCATCGCGTTCCGTGCGGCTGCGGCCACCACGGCGGCGGTTGCCACCGCGCGAGCGGCTGCCACTGTCCGCGCTGCTGCTGCCGCTGCGGCGGTTGCTGCTGCTGCGGGCCGGGGTGTCACCCGTGCTGCCGGCAGGCTTCTTGCGCGCTTCGCTGCCGGGTTTGGCTTGCGCCGTGTCGGCAGCCACAGGGGTGCCGAACAGGCGGCCGAATACGCGTTGCAGCAGGCCGGGCTGTGCCGTGGCGGCCGGTGCGGCAGCAGCCGGGGTCGGGGCAGGCTCGGCCGCTACCGGCGGCGGTGTACGCGGGACGCGTTTCACGGCGGCTTCCTGCACGGGTGCGGGCGGCTTGACCGGCAGTTCCAGCACCGGTTCCGGGATGTTCTCGTTCTCGATCTGGTGGCTGTGCAGGTTGCGCAGGGCGTTTTCGTCATCGTCACGCAGGCGCTGCACTTCGTAGTGCGGCGTTTCCAGCTGCGGGCTGGGGATTACCAGGATGCGGACTTTTTCGCGGCGCTCGATGTCGGCGATGGCAGAGCGTTTTTCGTTCAGCAGGTAGGTGGCCACATCCACCGGCACGAAGGCGCGGATTTCGGAGCTGCGATCCTTGATGGACTCTTCTTCCAGCAGGCGGATGATCGACAGGGCCAGCGACTTGGTGTCACGGATGGTGCCCTGGCCGCTGCAGCGCGGGCAGGTGATGGTGCTGGTTTCTTCCAGTGAGGGGCGCAGGCGCTGGCGCGACATTTCCAGCAGGCCGAACCGCGAGATGCGGCCGACCTGCACCCGGGCACGGTCAATCTCCAGCGACTCGCTCATGCGGGCTTCGACATCACGCTGGTTTTTCGGGTTTTCCATGTCGATGAAGTCGATGACGATCAGGCCACCGATGTCACGCAGGCGCAGCTGGCGGGCAATCTCCTCGGCCGCTTCCAAGTTGGTGTTGAAGGCGGTGGCTTCGATGTCGGCGCCTTTGGTGGCGCGTGCCGAGTTGATGTCGATCGAGACCAGTGCTTCGGTCGGGTCGATCACGATCGAGCCACCCGACGGCAGCGTGACCACGCGCTGGAAGGCGGTTTCGATCTGCGATTCGATCTGGTAGCGGTTGAACAGCGGGATCGGGTCCTGGTAGAGCTTCACGCGGTTCTCGAACTGTGGCATGTTCAGGCGCACGAAATCCAGGGCGTCCTGGTAGGCCTGGCGTTCGTCGACCAGGATTTCACCGATGTCGTCGCGCATGTAGTCGCGGATGGCGCGCAGCACCACATTGCCTTCCTGGTAAACCAGGAACGGGGCACGCAGGTCTGCGATGGCCTCCTGGATCGATTGCCACAGGTGCAGCTGGTAATCGAAGTCGGCTTGCAGTTCTTCCGTGCTGCGACCCACACCCGCCGTGCGGATGATGGCGCCCATGCCGGCCGGCATGTTGAGGCCGCTCAGGGCTTCCCTCAGCTGGGTGCGTTCGTCGCCTTCAATGCGGCGCGAGATGCCGCCGGCGCGCGGGTTGTTCGGCATCAGGACGAGGTAACGGCCGGCCAGGCTGATGAAGGTGGTGAGGGCGGCACCCTTGGTGCCACGCTCTTCCTTGTCGACCTGGACCAGTACTTCGGTGCCTTCCTTGACGACATCCTGAATGCGGACGCGACCGCCTTCCGGTTTGTGCGTGAAGTATTCGCGGGAGATTTCCTTCATCGGCAGGAAGCCGTGGCGATCGGCGCCGAAGTCGACGAAGGCCGCCTCCAGGCTGGGCTCCACGCGGGTGATGCGGCCCTTGTAGATGTTGGACTTGGTCTGGACGCGGGTGCGGTTTTCGATATCGAGGTCGAACAGGCGTTGGCCATCGACGAGGGCGACGCGCATTTCTTCCGGTTGCGCGGCATTGATCAACATGCGTTTCATGGGTAATTCCTTGACAGGTGGCGACCGTCAAGGACAGGGCGGCAACAGACGGGACGCAGCGTACTTAGCTGCGCGTTCGTACAACCGGCCGGTCTGACCGTACGGCATGGCACCAGGGCCATGGGGGGTCATCGGGCCGTCAGGCGGCAGGATCCCGCAGGGGGCTGCCTGCCGGAACCGGATCAGCTGGATCCGGTTCCCGTCCAGGGCACCCGTCCATGCCGTGGGGCAGGTAAGGGGCTCTGGCGCTGCAATCGTTTCGAATGTCTGTTCCGGAAAGGCCTGTCCAGGTGGTCGGCACATCTTCCGTAGCCAGCCCGTTTTAGGGGGCTGGGGTTCTTGTTGTCCAGGCGGTCGGGCTTGAAGGGCGTGGGAGGTACCGCAGTGGTACCTGACCCGGGGTTGCCGGTGCCCAAAAAGTGGAACGGGCGTGTCGATTGGCCGGCAGGCCGGGTACAATGCATCCCAAGGCGTCTGCCTGGACGCCGCCACTATAGCAAGTTTTTCTTCGACTTCAAGTTGTTAGCAGCATGCCTGACGATTCCCGGGATGCGGCAGGGTCGCCGGCCGTACGGTTTTTGACCGTGACGGCCGACCACGACGGCCAGCGCATCGACAATTTCCTGATGGCCCAGCTCAAGGGGGTTCCCAGGAGCCGCATCTACCGCATGTTGCGCAGTGGCGAGGTGCGGGTGGACCGGGGCCGCGCCAAGGCCGACCGCCGCCTGCGGGCCGGTGAGACGGTGCGGGTGCCGCCGGTGCGGGAAGCCGCCGCCACGGCTGCCCCCGCCGTGCCGGGAGGGCTGTTGGCCGACATCCGCCAGCGCATCCTGCTGGAGCGCCCCGGGTTCTTCGTGCTCGACAAGCCGGCCGGGCTGGCCGTGCACGGCGGCAGCGGGCTGTCCTTTGGCCTGATCGAGGCGTTGCGCCAGTTGTACCCGGGCGAATCCCTGGAGTTGGCGCACCGGCTGGACCGCGATACCTCCGGCTGCCTGCTGGTGGCACGGTCGCGCAAGGCCCTGTTGCACCTGCACCGCCAGTTGCGCGAGCAGGGCATGACGAAGCGTTACTGGGCACTGGCGAAGGGCAAATGGCCGGCGCATTGCCGCACCGTGTCCGCACCGCTGGAAAAAAACCAGCTGCAGTCCGGTGAACGGCGGGTGAAGGTGGCACAGGCCGGCAAGGAGTCGGTGACGCAGTTCCGCGTACTGCGCCGCTTTGCCCAGGCCACGCTGGTGGAAGCCACCCCGCTGACCGGCCGTACCCACCAGATCCGCGTGCATGCCCTGCATGCCGGCCATCCGCTGGCCGGTGACAGCAAGTACGGTGATGACGGCTTCAACCGGGCCATGAAGGAACAGGGCCTGAAACGCCTGTTCCTGCATGCGGCGTCACTGGCGTTCGAGGATCCGGACGACAGCCGGGCCATCACGGTGGAGGCCCCGCTGGACCCGGCCCTGCAGGCTTTCCTGGAGTCACTGGATGCCTGATCACATGCGGCGGCTGTGGGTATTCGACTGGGACGGTACCCTGGTCGATTCCCTCGGGCGCATCGAAACCTGCATGGCGCAGGCGATTGCCGATACCGGATTGCCGGAACGCGATCCGGCAGCCATCCGCAACATCATCGGGCTGGGCCTTGCCGAGGCGATCGGGGTCCTGTTCCCGGAATCCCTGCCGGCCGAGCGCGAACGCCTGCGCGGGCATTATGCACAGCGCTTCGTGGCGGCGGACCAGCAGCCCTGCCCATTCCACGACGGTGCCCTGGAGCTGCTTTCGGCCCTGCGTACGCAGGGCGACCTCATCACGGTGGCCACCGGCAAGAGCCGCCGCGGGCTGGACCGTGCGCTGGCTGCGCATGGCCTGCACGACTGGTTCGATGCCAGCCGCTGTGCCGATGAAACGGCCTCGAAACCGGCACCGGACATGGTGCTGGAATTGCTGCAACTGACGGCGGTACAGCCGGCGGCGGCAGTGATGGTTGGCGATACCGAGTACGACCTTGCCATGGCGGTGGCCGCCGGCGTGCACGGCATCGGGGTGGATTTCGGTGCCCATGCCGTCGAACGCCTGCAACGCCATGCGCCGCTGGCCTGTGTCAGCCACCTGACCCAGTTGCTAGAATGGCGCCAACACATCAGGGGGGCATGACCCATGTCCGAGCTGCCGGCACCGGATCCGCGCACACCGCAACACGCCCATGGCCGCGAATGGCAACTGCTGGAAAAAGTGGTGCTGGAAGCCTTTACCGAGCAGCGCCGTGCACGCCGCTGGTCGATCTTCTTCAAGCTGCTGACCTTTGGCTACCTGGCCGTGCTGGTGATCCTGCTCGATCCACTGGGCCGTGGCGGTGTCGCGACGGAGGTAAGCACCAGTGACCACACGGCCGTCATCCGCATCACCGGCGTGATTGCCGACGAGGAAGAGGCCAATGCCGATGACATCATTGCGGCCTTGCGCAAGGCCCTGGAGCACAAGCACACGCGGGCGGTACTGCTGGACATCAACAGTCCCGGCGGCAGCCCGGTGCAGGCCGGCTATGTCTACGATGAAATCCGCCGGTTGCGCCAGGAATACGGCTCCATTCCCATCTACGCGGTGATCCGCGACCTCGGTGCCTCGGGGGCCTACTACATTGCCTCGGCAGCGGACGACATCTATGCCGACAAGGCCAGCCTGGTGGGCTCGATCGGGGTCATTTCTGCCGGCTTCGGCTTTACCGGTGCACTGGAGAAGCTCGGCATCGAGCGTCGGGTGTTCACGGCCGGCGAGAACAAGTCCTTCCTCGATGCCTTCAGTCCGATGCGTGAATCGCACAAGCAGTTCTGGGAAGGCGTGCTGGCCGTGACGCACCGCCAGTTCGTCGAGCAGGTACGGGCCGGGCGTGGCGAACGCCTGAAAGCGTCGCCGGAGACCTTTTCCGGCCTGATCTGGACCGGTGAGCAGGCGCTGGCGATGGGCCTTGTCGACGGCCTGGGTTCCACCGCTTCGGTGGCGCGGGATGTGGTCGGCGTGGAAAAAACGGTGGACTTCACCGTGCGCCCGCACCCGTTCGAGCGTTTCGTGCGCCAGATGGGCGCGGCTGCCGGGGAAGGGGCGGTGAAGGCGCTGTACCGCAGCAGCTTCAGCCAGCCGGCCCTGCTGCCTGCGCCGTAAGCACATCCACCCCGGCATCCTGCAGCAGCTCGCACAACGCCATCAGCGGCAGGCCGACCAGCGCGGTCGGGTCACGGCCGTCGATGCCGGCCAGCAAGGCAATGCCCAGGCCTTCGGAACGGAAACTGCCGGCACAGTCCCAGGGTTGTTCAGCCCGCAAATAGGCATCGATCTGCGCTGCGCTGAGCGGGCGGAACTGCACACGGGTGGTTTCCAGCCGTGCCTGCCATTGCCCCGTACGCGCATCCAGCAGGCACAAGGCGGTGTGGAAATCGACGCGGCGCCCGCTTTGCCGCTGCAGCTGGGTGGCCGCCGTGGCGTGGTCACCGGGCTTGCCCAGCAGGCGGCCGTCGATGGCGGCCGCCTGGTCCGAACCGATGATGATGGCATCCGGGAACTGCCCGGCCACGGCCCGTGCCTTGGCCAGGGCCAGGCGGCTGGCCATGGCAGCCACCGGCTCGCCGGGCAGGGGCGATTCGTCGACGGCCGGCACAGCACAACGGTGGGGCAGGGCCAGGCGTTCGAGCAGTGCCTGCCGCCAGCGTGAACCGGATGCCAGAACCAGTTGCCTGCCCATGCCGGGGTACTCCCTAATCGACTGAGAAACCGTGGTTTTTTGCAGTATAAAGGCTTTGACAGCCCCCGGCCTTGCCCCTAAGATGGCGCGCCTATGCCAACCGAGCACCTGCCAGAACGCGCCGATTTCCGGCGATTGGCGGCCAGGCATGTCCGTTTTGCAGGCAGTATTCCCCTGGCGCGCTTCAGTCGCCTGGCGGAGCGCCTGGTGGATACGACAGGCCAGGCCTGGGTCGCTATCACATTCCTCCAGGACGAGGACGGGCGCTACCTGGCCACCGGTACCGTGACAGCCGACTTGCGCGTGCTGTGTGAACGCTGCCTGGAGCCGATGCTGCTGTCCGTGGCGCCGTCGTTCCGGCTGGCGGCCGTGTGGTCGGAGGATGAGGCCGCACACCTGGCCGGGGATGTCGATCCCTGGGTTGTGGGCGAAGACCCGTTCGACGTGGCCGATTTGATCGAGGAAGAGTTGCTGCTCGCATTGCCGATCGTGTGCCATCACGACACGGCCTGCGGGCTGGCGGCGGCTTCCGGGGCACGGCGCGAGGCCCCGCAGGCCCCCGTGCGTGAGAATCCTTTCAAGGCGCTCGAGGCGTTGCGAAAGAAGCCCTGAGGGCGCCGTGGCCTGGCCGGTGTGTGTCCAGGCGTAGCAAGACGATGAAGGTGAGAGAACATGGCCGTACAACAGAACCGAAAAACCCGTTCGCGCCGCGACATGCGCCGCTCGCACGATGCACTGACCGGCCCCACGCTGTCGGTGGATGAAGTCAGCGGTGAAGTGCATCGCCGTCACCATGTGACGCCGGATGGCTTCTACCGTGGCCGCAAGGTTGTGGAAAGCAACGAAGACTGACATCGCGTGAACCCCCGGGTGGCCGTTGACGCGATGGGCAGTGATGCCGGCCCGTCTGTGGTTGTCGCGGCTGTCCTGCGCGTGTTGCAGGAAGACCCGGGGTTGTCCGTTGACCTGGTCGGTGACGAGCGTGTGCTCGCGCCGTTGCTGCAGGAGGCCGGTAATCCCTGCCCTGATCGCCTGCAGCTGGTGCATGCCCCGGATACCGTCGGCATGGACGATTCCCCTGCGCAGGTACTGCGCGCCAAATCCCCTTCATCCCTGCAGCTGGCCATCGGGCGGCTGGCCGCGCAGCAGGTGCAGGCCTGCGTCAGCGGCGGCAATACCGGTGCCCTCGTGGCCCTCAGCCATCACCTGCTCGGCACCTTGCCCGGTGTGGAGCGCGCGGCGCTGTGCACCAGCGTGCCGACCGAAACCGGCCGCAGTTATTTCCTGGATGTCGGTGCCAGCATCACTGCAGATGCCGATCGCCTGGTGCAGTACGCCCGCATGGGCTCGGCGCTGGCAAGCAGCCTCGATGGCCGTCCTGAACCGGTGGTGGGCCTGCTCAATGTCGGCGTGGAGGCCGGCAAGGGCACGGCCGTGGTGCAGCAAGCCGACCAGCTGCTGCAGGCTGCCGGCCTGAATTACCAGGGCTTCGTCGAAGGCCATGACCTGTTTTCCGGCAAGGCCGATGTGATTGTCAGTGACGGGTTTGCCGGCAATATCGCCCTGAAGGCCAGTGAAGGGGTGGCACGCCTGATTGCCGCCAAGCTGCGCCGCCGCCTGCACCGGCATGCCGTGCTGCGTTTCCTGGTCGCCGGCCTGGCCTGTATCCCGTTGCGGGGATTGCAGCGCGAACTCGATCCCGATTATTTCAATGGTGCCTGCCTGCTGGGTGTGCAGGGCATCGTGGTGAAGAGCCACGGCAGTGCCTCGGCCACCGGGTTTGCACAGGCATTGCGCTTGGCGGCACAACTGGCGCGGTCCCGTTTCCTGGCAGGACTGCAGTCGCAGCTGCCGGTTGTTTCCCCTTGAATTGAAACGCTGCAATGTAATGTAAGGAGCTTGTCATGCAGAAGCTTGCGTTTGTGTTTCCAGGCCAAGGCTCGCAGAAGGTGGGCATGCTGGCCGAATTGGCCGCCGAACACCCGGTGGTGGGACAGACATTCACGGAAGCCTCCGATGCACTGGGCTTCGACCTGTGGAAGATGGTGCAGGAAGGCCCGCAGGAAACCCTGAACCTGACCGAGCATACGCAGCCGATGCTGCTTGCCGCCAGCATTGCCTGCTGGCGTGTGTGGGAAGGCCTGACGCCGTTGCGTCCGGCGCTGCTGGCCGGTCACAGCCTGGGTGAGTTTTCGGCGCTGGTGTGTGCCGGCGTGATCGGTTTTGCCGATGCCGTGCGCCTGGTGCGCAACCGCGGCCGCTACATGCAAACGGCAGTACCGGTGGGTGAGGGCGCCATGGCAGCCATCATCGGCCTCGGGGACGAGGCCATCGCCGAGGCGTGCCGGCAGGCTGCCGGTACGCAGGTGGTGTCGGCCGTCAATTTCAATGCGCCCGGCCAGGTCGTGATTGCGGGGCATGCCGCTGCCGTGGAGCGGGCCATGGAAGCCTGCAAGGCGGCGGGTGCCAAGCGTGCGCTGCCGCTGCCGGTAAGCGCACCGTTCCATACCGCGCTGATGCGGCCTGCCGGTGAGCAACTGGCGCACGATATTGCCGCGTTGGCATTTGCCGCCCCGCGCATCCCGGTGGTGCATAATGTGCACGCCCGCCCCGAGAGTGATCCGGCCACCATCAAGCGTGTCATGGTGGAGCAGATCCACAGCCCGGTGCTGTGGGTCGACTGCGTCCAGTACATGGCCGGCCATGGCGTGACCCTGACCGTCGAATGCGGTGCAGGCAAGGTGCTCGGCGGCCTCAACAAGCGCATCGAGGGCAGCCTGGCCTGCCTCGCTACCGAAACACCGGCCGACATGGCCAAGGCGCTGGAAACGGTCCAGGCAGCCAGCCACTGACACATACGGGAGACTCGACATGGACCTTCAGAACCGGATAGCCCTGGTCACTGGCGCCAGCCGCGGCATCGGCCGTGCGATTGCCGACATGCTGGCCGCACGCGGTGCCGTCGTGATCGGCACCGCCACCTCCGACAGCGGCGCTGCCGCGATCGCCGAACGCCTGGCCGGTTTGGGCAACCCGGGCACCGGCATGACCCTCAATGTGGGCGATGCCGCCCAGGTTGACGCTGTCATCGAGGCGATTACCGAGCGCTTCGGCGCGCCGCAGATCCTCGTCAACAATGCCGGCATCACCCGCGATAACCTGCTGATGCGGATGAAAACCGACGAATGGGATGATGTCGTCAACACCAACCTCAACTCGGTCTTCCGCGTGACCAAGGCCTGCCTGCGCGGCATGACCAAGGCCCGCTGGGGGCGCATCATCACCATCAGCTCGGTCGTGGGCTCGATGGGCAATGCCGGGCAGACGAACTATGCCGCAACCAAGGCCGGCGTCGAGGGTTTCAGCCGTGCACTGGCACGCGAAATCGGCGGGCGGGGTGTCACCGTCAATGTGGTGGCGCCGGGCTTCATCGACACCGACATGACGCGCGAGCTGCCGGAAGCACACAAGGCTGCCCTGCAGCAGCAGATCGCCCTGGGACGCCTGGGCAGTCCGGATGAAATCGCCAGCGTGGTGGCTTTCCTGGCCTCGGAAGGGGCCGCCTACATCACCGGCGAAACGGTGCATGTCAATGGCGGGATGTACATGGGCTAAGGCTTAAAAAACAACCAGTTAAAGCCCACTTGGCAGGGTGGCAGCGGGGAGTGCTTACAATCCGCCGATTTCAGAGTAAAATGCGCGCTCGTTGATGCCCGGCCACCCCCGGTGGGCGGCGCGGAAAGCGCTTGTTTGGACCAATCTAGGAGCTAGCAGAGACCATGAGTAGCATCGAAGAACGCGTCAGGAAGATCGTTGCCGAGCAGCTGGGCGTGAAGGAAGAGGATATCCAGAATTCCGCATCCTTCGTGGAAGACCTGGGCGCGGACTCCCTCGACACCGTTGAGCTGGTGATGGCTCTCGAAGAGGAATTCGAAACCGAGATTCCCGACGAGGAAGCCGAGAAAATCACCACAGTCCAACAGGCGATTGATTACGTACAATCCCACCAATAAGCCTGGATCCATTCAGGCTGAGGTGCCGGGAAAGCCGTTTCCAGCAGTGTGTGGGACGGCTTTTCTTTTTATGGGAAACAGTGAAACCTGAGGAAGGGAGCCATGGCACGCAGGCGAGTCGTTGTAACCGGCATGGGCATGCTGACACCACTGGGTAATACCGTGGCGGATACCTGGGATGGCATCCTCAAGGGGAAGAGCGGCATCACCCCGATTGACCATTTCGATGCCTCGGCCTTCACCACCCATTTTGCCGGCACCATCCGCAACCTCGACATCGAGCAGTACCTGAGTGTCAAGGATGCCCGCAAGATGGACCCGTTCATCCAGTACGGTATGGCGGCCGGCATCCAGGCGGTGACCGATTCCGGCATCGTGGCGACGGAAGCCAACGCCAGCCGCATCGGGGTTGCGATCGGCTCCGGCATTGGCGGGCTGTCCTTCATCGAGAAAAACACCGAATTGCTGCATGCACAGGGGCCGCGCAAGATTTCGCCGTTCTTCGTGCCCGGCGCCATCATCAACATGATTGCCGGCAACCTGTCGATCCGTTACGGCTTCCAGGGTCCCAACATCGCCATCACCACCGCCTGCACCACCGGTACCCACAACATCGGTTTCGGTGCCCGCATGATCCAGTACGGTGAAGCCGATGTGATGATCGTGGGCGGCGCCGAACAGGCGGCGACCCCGCTGGGCCTGGGCGGTTTTGCTGCCGCGCGCGCACTGTCGACCCGCAATGACGACCCGCAGGCCGCCAGCCGTCCCTGGGACCGTGACCGTGACGGTTTCGTGCTGGCTGACGGGGCCGGCGTGCTGGTACTGGAAGAGTACGAGCATGCCAAGGCGCGCGGTGCGACGATCCATGCCGAGTTCATCGGCTTCGGCATGAGCGGCGATGCCTACCACATGACGTCGCCGCCGGAAGACGGTGCCGGTGCTGCGCAATCCATGCGCAATGCATTGAAGGATGCCGGGGTGGCCGCGGGCGAGGTGGGCTACATCAATGCCCACGGTACCTCGACCCTGGCCGGTGACCTTGCAGAGAGCCGTGCCGTGCGCAGCGTGTTCGGTGCGGCGGCTGACCAGGTGTCGGTCAGCTCGACCAAGTCGATGATCGGCCACCTGCTGGGTGCAGCCGGTGCCGTGGAGGCCATCTTCACCGTGCTGGCACTGCGTGAACAGGTGTTGCCGCCGACCATCAACCTGCAGAACCCGGCCGAAGGCTGTGATCTCGATTACGTGCCGAACCACGCCCGCGAGCGCACGATGTCGGTGGCGATGTCCAACTCCTTCGGTTTTGGTGGTACCAACGGCACGGTGGTATTCCGCAGCGTCTGAGGCCGGCAACAGGCAGGGGGGGCATCGTGGAACCAGCATTGCTGAACGGCAGGCCGGCACAGTCACTCCCGCTGCGTGACCGCGGTTTCCTCTACGGTGACGGGTTGTTCGAAACGGTCCGTTTCCATCACCGCCACATCCCGCTCTGGCCCCGGCATCGCCAGCGCCTGCAGCAGGGCCTGCAGCGGCTGGGCATCGCGCTTGACCCCGCCTGCATGGATAGTGACCTGCAGCAGTTCTTCGATCTTCCCGCCGTGCCTGACAGTGGTGTGTTGCGCATCACGGTGACGCGCGGGGAAGGGGGGCGTGGCTATGCCACCGAAGCTGCCGCGCAGCCCACCCGCCTGCTGGTATTGGGCACGCTGCCGGAAACGCCTGTCGTGGATGGTGTCACCCTGCGGTTGTGCCACTGGCGGCTGGCCATCCAGCCGGGCTTGGCTGGCATCAAGCACCTGAACCGCCTCGACCAGGTCATGGCCCGTCGCGAGTGGGATGACCCGGCAATCTTCGACGGCCTGTTGCTCGACAGCAGCGGCCGCGTGATTGAAAGCACGGCTTGCAACCTGTTCCTGCGCAGTGGTGATGAATGGCTGACGCCGGCGCTGGATGGGTGCGGGGTGGCCGGCGTCCTGCGCAGTTGGCTGTTGCAGGAAGGCCTGCCGGCGCTCGGCATCGATGCCTGTGTCGCGGACGTATTGCCGCAGCAATTGCTGCAGGCCGACGAAGTGTTCCTGTGCAACAGCGTGCGCGGCATCGTGCCGGTGGTGCGTTTGCAGCACCCGGCCTGCCAGTGGGCCGTCGGGGATGCCAGCCGGGCCCTGGCCGCGCGGGTAGGGGCGTGGTGGCATGGCTAAGGTCCTGCTGCGTTGGCTGTTGCGCCTGGCCCTGCCGCTGATCCTGCTGGGTTTGCTGCTGGCCGGTGTGGTCTGGCGCGGGCTGGAGCAGTGGGCCGATACGCCGCTGCTGCTGCCGGAGGCAGGCGTCACCTATGACGTGCCGGCCGGTGCCAGCCTGCGCACGGTGTTTGCCGATTTCAGCCGCCGTGGCTACCTGCCTTCAGCCGAGCCACTGCGCTGGTACCTGCGCCTGCGCCCGGGCGAACATCGCCTGCAGGCCGGGGAATACCGCCTCACAGCGGGCCTGACGCCGCGTACCCTGCTGGCCCTATTTGCAGCGGGTGCGGTGGTGCAGCATGCCGTGACTTTCCCGGAAGGCTGGACCCTGGCGCAGGTCCTCGCCCTGCTGCAGCAGCAGCCGGGCCTGCAACAGACGGTTGCCGGTACCGGTGCGGTGGCCGCCGTGCTGGGCCTGCCGGCGGACATGAGTGCCGAGGGTTGGGTGTTTCCCGACACCTATTACTACCGCAAGGGCATGACGGATGCCGACATCCTGCGCACGGCCCACCGTGCCATGCAGGCCACGCTGGATCACCTGTGGGCCGGGCGTGCCGCTGGCCTGCCGTATGCCACGCCGTACGAAGCCCTGGTGATGGCCTCGCTGGTCGAGCGTGAAACCGGCCAGCCGGCCGAGCGCGGGGCGATTGCCGGGGTATTCGTGCGCCGGCTGCAGCAGGGCATGCGCCTGCAGACTGACCCGACGGTGATTTACGGCCTGGGTGAGCGCTACGACGGCAACCTCACGCGGGCCCACCTGCGCGAACCCGGCCCCTACAACACCTACCTCAACGCCGGCCTGCCACCGACACCGATCGCGATGCCCGGTGCGGAGGCGCTGTACGCCGCATTGCACCCGGAGCCGGGTACCGCCTTATACTTCGTGGCCAGGGGCGACGGGTCGCATGTGTTTTCGGCCACGCTGGAGGAGCACACCGCCGCCGTGCAACGTTACCAGGTGCGCGAACGCCCCGCACAATACCGCTCACGGCCGGCCGGCCCGTGACACCATCGGATACAGGAAGCAGCGCGTGACAGGCGGACGATTCATTACGCTCGAAGGTGGCGAAGGCGCCGGCAAATCCACCAACCTGGCTTTCGTGGCCGAGTGCCTGCGTGAGGCCGGCAAACCGGTACTGCTCACGCGGGAGCCCGGTGGTACGGCCCTGGGCGAGGCCCTGCGTGAAATCCTGCTGTCGCCCGCACAGGTGCTGATCGTGCCGATGGCCGAGCTGCTGATGATGTTTGCCGCGCGTGCGCAGCACATCGAGCAGGTGATCCGCCCCGCACTGGCTGCCGGGCAGTGGGTGGTG
>LAHR01001948.1_pt1 | contig 34139 bp, 35 predicted proteins | sample 329641 | NCBI WGS metagenome assembly LAHR01 (sample SAMN03275701, study PRJNA271635) | activated sludge metagenome | isolation source: Sample C-3 Sludge from acetogenic chamber (third chamber) of Anaerobic...
CCTTCGCCGCGTTCGAAGGTGACGGGCAGGCGTGCGTAGGTGTTCATCAGGCCGTGGTCAGTCATGGGCTCCCGTCCTGCCGGTGAAGGCGCTGCAGGAAAACAAAAGGCAGCTCCGGCTGCCTGCAAAAAAGCATGATATAGGCAAGAAAATGCCTTGGCAAACAGCCTTGTGCGGCAATCGTGCCGGCATGTTCGCCGCCATGGGCGGGTCCGGTGCCTCCGCCGGCGGCGGCAGCGCGCCCGGCCAAGACCTACCGGCTTGCTCGGGTATGCCGCGGCTTCGTGCTAGAATGCGCCTCCCCTTCAACCGAGCAGCCGCAAGGCAGGAAGTCGCTATGGATGTCATGGAAACCATCAGGGAGCAGATCGAGGGCAACCCGGTCATCCTGTACATGAAAGGCAGCCCGAACATGCCGCAGTGCGGTTTTTCGGCGCGCACCGTGGAGGCACTGATGGCCTGTGGCCAGCGCTTCGCCTATGTCGATGTGCTGAGCCATCCGGACATCCGTGCCAACCTGCCGGTGTACGCCAACTGGCCGACCTTCCCGCAATTGTGGGTCAACGGTGAATTGGTGGGCGGCTGCGACATCGTCTGCGAGATGCATGCCAATGGTGAGCTGGAACCGCTGGTGCGGGAGGCCGTGCAGGGCGCAGGGCAGGCCAGCGCCTGACGCACCTTGGCAGGTAGCCTCCCGGAACCCCGCCCCTGGCGGGGTTTTTTGTGCCGGTTTGACATGCATCAATGAGAATTGTTTGCATCTAATAATGATTCCCATTAATGTTGCCGCCCAGTCCGGTGGCGCACTGCCTGCCGGCAGGATTTTCCCGGGGGGATGCACGATCATGGGAACACGCGTGGCGTTGGGTGGGGCGTTGGTTCTGTTGCCGTGGCTGGCCTTGGCCGATGGCCGGCCGCTGCCGCTGGAAGAGGTGCTGATCATCGGTGACCGGGACAAGGCCGCCCAGGTCGCCGGTTCGGCCTATGTGCTGACGACCCTCGAACTGGAGCGCTTCGAGTTCGGCGACATCAACCGCATCATCAGCCAGGCGCCGGGCGTCTATTTCCAGGAAGAGGAAGGCTATGGGCTGCGGCCGAACATTGGCATTCGCGGTGCCGGGGGCGGTCGCAGCTCCAAGATCACCGTGATGGAGGACGGCCTGCTGGTGGCGCCGGCACCGTATGCCGATTCGGCGGCCTACTACTTCCCGACGGCGGCCCGGGTTTCCGGTGTGGAGGTGCTGAAGGGGCCGCAGACCCTGCGCTATGGCCCGTACACCGTTGGCGGGGCCATCAACCTGGTCTCGACGCCGATCCCGGATGCCGCCAGCGGCTTTGCCAATGTGGAATTCGGCCAGTACGGCGAACAACGCCAGCACCTGCACTACGGCGCCACCCAGGGGCAGTGGGGCTTTCTGCTGGAAACCCACCAGCACAAGGCCGACGGCTTTCATGACATCGACCGCAGTGACCGCGACACCGGTTTTGACAAACAGGACTACGTGGCCAAACTGCGCTGGCAGAGCGCACCCGGGGCCGCCTTGCCGCAGTATCTGGAGCTCAAGCTGAACCGTGCCGAAGAAGTCTCCGACAGCAGCTACCTGGGCGTGACCGATGCCCAGTTCCGCGCCGATCCCTACCGGCGCTACAGCGCCACCCAACTGGACCGCATGGACCTGACGCAGACCGGCAGGGTGCTGCGCCACGGTGTGGCCTTCAGCGAGGCATTGCGCCTGACCACCACCGTTTACCGCAATGAGTTCACGCGCAGTTGGTACAAGCTTGACCGCATGGCCGGCCAGAGCCTGGGCAGCATCGTGGCCAACGCCAATGCCGGCAATGCCGCCGCGATCGCCATGCTCAACGGCACCCAGGATGCGACTGGTGTGCAGGTCAAGGACAACGCCCGCGACTACCTGGCCCAGGGGGTGCAGGCCGAGCTGGCCGGGCAGCTCCAGGCCGGCCGTGTGTCCCATGACTGGGTGCTGGGCGGGCGTTGGCACGAGGATGAGTCCAGCCGCTTCCAGCCGGTGGATGTGTTCAACCAGGTCAACGGCTCCTTGGTCTACCAGACCACGCTGCTGCCCGGCAGTGGCGACAACCGCGTGGATGCGGCGCGCGCGCAATCGTTCTGGCTGCTGGACCGCATCGGCATCGGTGCCGTGGAGCTGACCGCTTCGCTGCGTTACGAGGATATTGATACCGATTTCGAGCGCTACGCCGACTTGAGCCGCAGCACGCTGCAAAGCTGGGGCGGCAACGATACCCGTGAATGGCTGGCCGGCCTGGGGGCCACCTGGTCTTTTCACGACAACTGGCTGCTGCTGGCCGGCGTCAACCAGGGCTTTGCCCCGGCCGGCGGTGGCGCCCTTGACGGCACCGAGCCGGAAAAAAGTGTGAATTACGAGGCGGGCCTGCGCTACCGCGATGACCTGGTGCAGGCCGATCTGATCGGCTTCTACAGCGACTTCAGCAACACCGTGTTCAACTGCTCGGTTGCCAACCCCTGCACCGGCGGTATCGAATTCGGCAGCGAAAGCCTGGGCGAGGCGCGCATCCAGGGCGCCGAACTGTCGCTGTCGGCGACGCTGCTGCAGGCCGGGCGTTTCACCGTGCCGGCGCGGCTGGCGTACACCTACACGGAAACGGAAATCGTCAAGGATGCCGACAACGGGTCGACGCTCGAGGGCGACAACCTGCCCGATGTGCCACGCCATGTGTTCAACCTGTCCCTGGGCCTGGAGCACGACAGCGGCGCCAGGACCTGGCTGGCCGTGCGCTACATGGACGAAAGCTGCGTGGACGTGACCTGCCGCCGCATCGGTTCCGACCCTTCGGAGCGGTTCCGGCGCACCGAGGACTACTGGGTGTTCGACCTGTCGACCAGCTACCCGTTGACGCCGTCGGCCGAAGTGTATGCGCGCATCGACAACCTGCTCGACGAACAGGCCATCGTCGCCCGCAACCCGGCCGGTGCCCGGAGCAACAAGCCGCGCACCGGCTACCTGGGGGTACGGTTGTACTTCTGATTGCCGCCGCGATTGGCTGTCGGCAGCAGCTGACGGCGTGTATGATAGGGCCGGCACAGATGCCGGCCCCGTTTTTTACGCAGGCTGTTCATAACCACAGACAGGAGAATGACGACATGGGCGTTCTGGTAGGCAAACCCGCTCCCGACTTCAAGTGCCAGGCCGTATACGGCAATGGCGAAATCAAGGAATACGTGCGTTCCGAGGCGATGAAGGGCAAGTACGGCCTGGTGTTTTTCTGGCCGCTGGATTTCACCTTCGTGTGCCCGTCGGAACTGATCGCCGTCGACCACCGCATGGAGCAGTTCAAGGCACTGGGCGTGGAAGTGGTGGGCGTGTCGATTGACTCGCACTTCACCCACAATGCCTGGCGCAACACCGCGATCAACGACGGCGGCATCGGCCCGGTCCAGTACACCATGGCCGCCGACATCACGCACGACATCTGCCGTGCCTACGATGTGGAAACCGCCGGTGGCGTGGCTTTCCGCGGTTCTTTCCTGATCGACAAGAACGGCATCGTGCGTTCGCAGGTGGTGAATGACCTGCCGCTGGGCCGCAACTTTGACGAGATCATCCGCCTGGTCGAGGCGCTGCAGTTCCACGAGCAGCACGGTGAAGTCTGCCCGGCCGGCTGGAAGAAAGGCGACAGCGGCATGAAAGCCTCGCCGGCTGGTGTGGCTGAATACCTGTCGAAGAATGCCAGCAAGCTCTGATCCTGTTGGCAAGAAGGAAACGCGGGCTTTTGCCCGCGTTTTTTTTCGCGTATGTTGGGCGCTACATCAGGGTTGCGGGGTGGCAGCATGAGGCCGGTTGTCAGGAATTTTGCAGAAGCCGTGTTTTCTGCCGTGCCCCCGTACGGCCCCGTCTATGAATTCGGCGCGCTGGAAATCAGCACCCCGACCATGCAGGGCGCCACCAATTTTCGCGCCATCATTGCCGGCATGGGCCTGCCCTATGTCGGTTGTGACATGCGTGAAGGTCCCGGGGTGGATTCCATACAGAACCTGCATGCCCTGGACTTGCCGGACGGCAGTGTGGGCACCGTCATCCTGGCGGATACCATCGAGCATGTGGAATACCCGCGCGAGGCCATTGCGGAAATCCACCGGGTGCTGGCCGACCCCGGCATGCTGGTCATCACCACCGTGATGAATTTCCTGATCCATGCCTATCCCGAGGATTACTGGCGCTTTACCCCCAAGGGGCTGGAATCCCTGCTGAAACCGTTCGACACGGCGCTGGTGAGCTGGTCGGGGCAGGAAGTGTTCCCGCGCACCGTGGCCGGTGTGGCATTCAAGGGGCGCGTGCCCGCGCAGGCGGCACTGGAAGCAAACCTGGCACGCTGGCAGGCCCGTGAAAACGCCCGGGCAGAAGCCATCGCACAGAAGGAAATGCGCGACCTGTGCGCGCAATATTTTCCCGACAAGTTCGAATGATCAGCTGGCGGGCCAGCCGCCGAGTGATTTCCAGCGGTTGACGATGTGGCAAAACAGATCGGCCGTCTTGCGCGTGTCGTAGCCGGCGCTGTGGGCTTCCGCATTGCTGAAGGCGATCCCGGCTGATTCACAGGCCTTGGCCAGCACCGTCTGGCCGAAGGCTAGGCCGGCCAGGCTGGCCGTGTCGAAACTCGAGAACGGGTGGAAGGGGTCGCGCTTGATGGCGTGGCGCTGTACGGCCGCCTGCAGGAAACCCTGGTCGAATTGCGCGTTGTGTGCCACCAGGATGCTGCGCTGGCAGTGGTGTGCCTTCTGTGCGTGGCGCACTTCCTGGAACAGCGCGTGCAGGGCATCACCCTCGGGGATGGCCGTGCGCGCCGGGTTGGCCGGGTCGATGCCGTGGAAGGCGATGGCGGAGGCCTCGATGACGGCACCGGCATGCGGCCGGATGTGGTAGTCCAGCACCCGCTCGACGAACAGCAGGCCGGCTGCATCCATCGACAGCAGGGCGGCACTGAGTTCCAGCACGCCGTGGCGGCGGCAATCGAAGCCGGTGGTTTCGATGTCGATCACCACCGGGTAAAAACCACGGAACCGTTGTGACAGCGGGTGCGGGGGTTCGCTCGCGGGCAAGGTGACGGTATCGCTCATGCGGCAACCACGGACCAGCCGACCGTTTCACCGGCGCGCAGCGGCACCAGCTGCTCCTCGCCCAGAGGCAGGGTGGCCGGTACGGCCTGCGGTCGCCGTTGCAGGGTAATGCGGCCGTGGTTGCGCGGCAGGCCGTAGAAGTCGGCGCCGAAATGGCTGGCAAAGCCCTCCAGGCGGTCGAGGGCGCCGGCCGCGTCGAAGGCCTCGGCGTACAGCTCCAGTGCGATGTGCGCCGAATAGATACCGGCACAACCGCAATCGCATTCCTTGCGCTGGCGGGCATGCGGGGCGGAATCGGTGCCGAGGAAGAATTTCGGGTTGCCGCTGGTGGCAGCGGCCAACAGTGCCTGCTGGTGGCGGCTGCGCTTGAGGATCGGCAGGCAATAGAAATGCGGGCGTACGCCACCGGCCAGCAGGTGGTTGCGGTTGTACAGCAGGTGGTGTGGCGTGATGGTGGCGGCCAGGGTGTCCGGCCCGTCACGCACGAAGTCGGCTGCTTCCGCCGTGGTGATGTGCTCCAGGACGATCTTCAGGCCCGGAAAGCGGTCGAGCAGGGCGCGCAGGTGGGTGTCCACGAAGACGCGCTCACGGTCGAAAATGTCCACCTGCCCATCGGTGACTTCACCGTGCAGCAGCAGCGGCAGGCCACACTCGGCCATGGCTTCGATGGCGGGGTAGGCTTTCTCCAGGGCGGTGACGCCGCTGTCGGCATTGGTGGTGGCACCGGCCGGGTAGTACTTCACGGCATGCACGAAGCCGCTGGCGCGCGCCCGGCGGATTTCTGCCGGCGGGGTGTTGTCAGTCAGGTAGAGGGTCATCAACGGTTCGAAGGACAGCCCCGGTGCGGTGGCGTGCAGGGCATCCAGCAGGCGCTGGCGGTAGGCTGCGGCATCGGCCGTGGTCAGTACCGGCGGCTTCAGGTTGGGCATCGCGATGGCACGGCCGAACTGGCGGGCGGTGGCAGGCACGGTTTCGCGCAGTGCCACCCCGTCGCGGAAGTGCACGTGCCAGTCGTCCGGGCGGGTCAGGGTGAGTGTTTCCATGGGCGCTGAGTGTACCGCAAACGCCCCGGTGCTGCCCCGTGCCGAATTGTCCCGGCGGGGCCCTGCAGGTAGAATGCCCGCCGTGTTCATCCGGCCCCGTGCTCACGGAGTTTCCCTATGGCATCCCGCAAAAAGACTGCTTCCGTCCAGAAAGTCGTGCTGGCCTATTCCGGCGGCCTCGACACCTCCGTCATCCTCAAGTGGCTGCAGGACACCTACGGCTGCGAGGTGGTGACCTTCACCGCCGACATCGGCCAGGGCGAGGAACTCGAACCGGCGCGCGCCAAGGCCAAGGCCATGGGCATCAAGCAGATCTACATCGATGACCTGCGCGAGGAATTCGTGCGCGATTTCGTCTTCCCGATGTTCCGCGCCAACGCCATCTACGAGGGCGAATACCTGCTCGGCACCTCGATCGCGCGCCCGCTGATCGCCAAGCGCCTGGTCGAGATCGCCAACGAAACCGGCGCCGACGCCATCTCGCACGGCGCCACCGGCAAGGGCAACGACCAGGTACGCTTCGAGCTGGGCGCCTATGCGCTGAAGCCGGGCGTGAAGGTGATCGCCCCGTGGCGCGAATGGGACCTGACATCGCGCGAGACCCTGATGGCCTACGCAAAGAAGCACAAGATACCGGTCGATTTTGCCAAGGCCGGCAAGAAGTCGCCGTATTCGATGGATGCCAACCTGCTGCACATCTCCTACGAGGGCGGCGGCCTGGAAGACCCGTGGTGGGAGCCGGAAGAGGACATGTGGCGCTGGACCGTGTCGCCGGAAAAGGCGCCTGACCAGCCGGAGTACATCGAGCTGACCTACAAAAAAGGCGATATTGTCGCGATCAACGGCAAGAAGCTGTCACCGGCGAAGGTGCTGGCCCGGCTGAATGCCCTGGGTGGCAAGCACGGCGTCGGCCGCCTCGACCTGGTCGAGAACCGCTATGTCGGCATGAAATCGCGCGGCTGCTACGAAACGCCGGGCGGCACCATCATGCTGAAGGCGCACCGTGCCATCGAGTCGATCACGCTGGATCGCGAGGTGGCCCACCTGAAGGACGACCTGATGCCGCGTTATGCGAGCCTCATCTACAACGGCTACTGGTGGAGCCCGGAACGCCTGATGCTGCAGGCGATGATCGACGAGTCGCAGCGGTTCGTGAACGGCGTGGTGCGGGTAAAACTGTACAAGGGCAATGTCACCATCGCAGGCCGCAAGTCCGATGATTCGATCTTCGATGCGACCATTGCCACCTTCGAGGACGATGGCGGGGCCTACAACCAGAAGGATGCCGAGGGCTTCATCAAGCTGAATGCGCTGCGCATGCGCATCCAGGCCGGCAAGGGCCGCAAGCTGCGCTAGCAGCTCAGTGCCGCGTCGGTTGCTGGAAGCCTTCCTGGAAGCGGGACAGCTCGCTTTCCAGCACGGTGTTGATCTTCTTCAGGCGCTCGGTGCGCTCACCCAGTTCGCGGGTGCGCGCATCCTGCAGCGATTCGCCGGCTGCCTGCCCCAGCACCTGCTCGTAGCGGCAGATGACTTCACGGTTGGCCATCAGCAGCTTGGCAATCAGCCCGGCCTGCAGGTGGTGCAGCATGCCGAGGTCGAGTTCGGATGGGGTGCATTCGTACAGCGGGCGATCGACGGCCGGCACAGGGTTTTTCTTGCGTCTCCAGAACATGCGGTTTCCCCGGATGGTGGCCGTTGGCAGTGTCGGGGCATCTTGTCACAGGGCTTCGGCAGCCTGCAAGGCGCGGCGGGTGAAGCCGGCACGGCATGTCCGTATAATGCCCGGGTTCTGGACCCTTTCCGACCATGGCTGTTGCATGACTGAACCAAGCCCGGTGTCGCTGCGGCGCACCTTTGCCATCATTTCGCACCCGGACGCCGGCAAGACCACGCTGACGGAAAAACTGCTGCTGTTCGGGCAGGCCATCCAGGTGGCCGGCATGGTCAAGGGCAAGAAATCCGATCGCATGGCCACCTCCGACTGGATGGCGATGGAGCAGCAACGCGGCATTTCGGTCACTTCCTCGGTAATGCAGTTCCCGTACGCCGGGCACATCGTCAACCTGCTCGATACCCCGGGCCACGAGGATTTCTCGGAAGACACCTACCGCACGCTGACGGCAGTCGATTCGGCGCTGATGGTGATCGACGGTGCCAAGGGCGTCGAGGAGCGCACCATCAAGCTGATGGAAGTGTGCCGCCTGCGTGACACGCCGATCCTCACCTTCGTCAACAAGATGGACCGTGACATCCGCGATCCCGTCGACCTGCTCGATGAGATCGAGTCCGTGCTGAAAATCGCGGCCGCTCCCATCAACTGGCCGATCGGCATGGGCCGGTTCTTCCGCGGCGTGTACAACCTGTATACCGATACCATTCACCTGTATACGCCGGGGCAGGGCAGCCGCATCCCGGATGACCTGCGCATCCAGGGCCTGGCTTCGGACGAGGCCCGCCAGGCGCTGGGGGATGAATACGACCCGCTGGTGGAGTCGGTCGACCTGGTGCGCGGTGCCAGCCACATCTTTGACCTGCAGGCGTACCGCGAAGGGCGCCAGACGCCGGTATTCTTCGGCACGGCGATGGGCAATTTCGGCGTACGCGAAATGCTCGACGGTTTTGTCGACTGGGCGCCGTCGCCACTGCCGCGTGCCACCCACAGCCGCATGGTGCAGCCCGATGAGCCGGTATTTTCCGGTTTCGTCTTCAAGATCCAGGCCAACATGGATCCGCGTCACCGCGACCGCATGGCTTTCCTGCGCATCTGCGCCGGCCGTTACGAACGCGGCATGAAGCTGCTGCATGTGCGTAGCGGCAAAACCGTGCGCATTGCCGATGCCGTGACCTTCATGGCGGGTGACCGCGAGAATGTCGAGGCTGCCGTTTCGGGGGACATCATCGGCCTGCACAACCATGGCACCATCCAGATCGGCGATACCTTCACCGAGGGCGAGCGCCTGCAATTCAGCGGCATTCCCAACTTTGCACCGGAACTGTTCCGCCGCATCCGCCTGCGCGACCCGCTGAAGATGAAGCAGTTGCGCAAGGGGCTGCAGGAATTGTCCGAGGAAGGTTCGACGCAGGTATTCTTCCCGCTGGAGAACAACGAGATCATTGTCGGGGCCGTCGGCGTGTTGCAATTCGAGGTGGTGGCCTTTCGCCTGCAGGACGAGTACAAGGCTGAGGCTGCCTACGAGGCCGTCAATGTGCATACGGTGCGCTGGGTCAGTGCGCAGGATCCGCGCAAGCTCGAGGAGTTCCGCCGCAAGGTGCCCGAGCACCTGGCCATCGATGGCGGCGGTTGCCTGGCCTACCTGGCACCCACGCGGGTCAACCTGGCACTGGTGCAGGAGAAATGGCCTGAAATCCGCTTTGCCGCGACGCGTGAACACCACATCATGACAGCCCCATGAAAGACCTGAGCCGCATCGAACAGCAACTCGAAACCACCCTCGGTTGGCTGGCCGTGCCCTTGCTGGGCCTGGCAGTCTATGACATGAACTGGTGGCCGGTCGTGCTGTTCCTGGTGCTGGCCATGGTGCTGGAGCGCGTGGCCGAACGCCGTGCCCGCAGCCGTGGGGAAGCACCATGACCTGGCTGGAGGACCTGGCCCGTGGCCACGACAACAATTTCTCGCTGATCCGGGTGGCGGCGGCCTATTTTGTGCTGGTGGCACATTGTTTCGGCCTGCTGGTGGACGATGCCAATGTGAGCTACCCGCGCATGTTCTGGATTGGCGAGATGGCGGTGAACCTGTTTTTCGCCATCAGCGGCTTCCTGATCACGCAGAGCTATGTGCGACAGGGCCACCTGATGCGTTTCCTGCGGGCGCGCATCCTGCGCCTGATGCCGGCGCTGATTGCGGCGGTATTGCTGGGTGCCTTCATCATCGGCCCGCTGCTGACCACCTGGACGCTGCGCGATTACTTTGCAGAAGGCACCACCTGGCGTTATGTCTACAAGAACATCCTGCTCACCAAGACCATGTATTACCTGCCCGGTGTGTTCGAAACCAACCCGTATGACCCGCCGGCGGTGAACGGTTCGCTGTGGACCCTGCGCTTTGAACTGAAAATGTATGCCATTGCCGCGCTGATCGGCTGCGTGGGGGCCTTGCGCCACCGCTGGAAGTTCTATGTGTTTGCGGCGGGATTCCTCGCCTGGTATTTCGCGGTGTTCTTCCGTCCGGAGTGGTTCGGCGGCGAGCTGACCCGCAAGGACCCGTTTGTCCGCATCGCGATCTACTTCTTCATGGGGGCATTCATGCAGATGCATTCCCGCTGGATTCCGATGGACTGGTGGCGTGGCGGCCTGCTGGGCCTGGCGTTGTCCGTGATCACCTGGCTGGCACAGGGGTCGCACTTTTATGAATTCTTCCTTGCGGCCTCGGCAACCTTCTGGCTGCTCTATGCCGCTTATGTGCCGACGGGCCGGATCCGGGCTTACAACCGTGTCGGGGATTTTTCGTACGGCACTTATGTGTATGCCTTCCCGATACAGCAGTCGTGGATTGCGCTGTTCCCGGCCATTACGCCGCTGGGGGTGCTGTTGCTGAGCGTGCCGGTGGTGGCGGGGCTGGCGTACCTGAGCTGGCACTGGCTGGAGAAGCCGGCGCTGGACTACAACAAGATGCTGTTGCGGCGCGAGGCGGCACAGGCGGCGCAAGCTGCTTGAGCAGGTGCTCAGTCGGCGATGGTCGCGCCTTTTTCGAGCAGGTCGGCCACCAGCTGCTTCCAGGCCACGATGTCACTGCCGTCGGAATCGTACAGGGTAAAGCCGATCAGGTGCTGGCCGTCCGCGCTGGGACGCGACCAGCGTACCTCGCCCACCAGGTGAAAGCGGTAGGGCGGTTCACTGGATTCGATGTACAGCTGGAAGATGGCCTCCGGCGTCATCGGCTCATCCATGCGGATCATCAGGCCGTTGGCCGACAGGTCGATGGTGTTGCACAACACGACCTTCGGGGCATGCTGGTCATCGGGAGCTGCCGAATAGGTCTCGATCAGGACCGTGAAGTTGCCTTTCAGGCGGGCTTCGCTGCGGTGTTCCGGCGCGGTTTTCATGCGGTTCTCCCTGGGGCCCGTTTCAGTCGCGCTTGAGGGTACCTATCAGGCGCTGGATGGCACTGTCAGCCATCGAGCCGGCATCCACAATGGCAAATTTGCCGCCATTCATCAAGGCCAGCAGTTCCTCGCCTTTTTTCTCGGCCACCTTGATGCCGGCCCGGTTGACGAACACGAATTTGTCGGTGGAGCGCATTTTCAGCGCCAGGTTGCATTCGAGCATGCTGCCGTCGTCCTGGAAGAACTGTACCCAGGTGCCGAGGGTCATGGCATCGATGGCGGCCCGGTAGGCTTTTTCACGGGCAGCCAGCTCGCTGCGCTCGCGGGCCAGTTCCTCGCTGCGGCGGCGTTCCTCGGCACGGCGTGCTTCTTCCTCGGCCCGTTCACGGGCCTCGGTTTCGCGGCGGGCAAATTCCTCGGCCTCACGCCGGGCTTTTTCGGCGGCGACCTGCCGGTTGCGGGCCTCGGTTTCGGCGCGCACCCGGTCACGCTCGATTTCCTGGGCTTCGCGGTCGAGGAATTCCTCGTATTGCTGCAGCAACTGCTTGGTCAGCCGCAGGAAGGCATTGCTGAACGGGCGCTGGTGGTTCAGTGCCTTGAGGCGCCCGCTGACCAGGTAATAGGCCAGTTGCTCGATGGTGGCGCCGAGCTCCTTCAGGCCGGCACGGTTCACGAACAGGTAGTGGTTGCTGTCGGCGTCCTTCTGGATCAGCTTGATGCGGCGTGAGGGCGCATTATCCTGGCTGAACAGGAACCACTGGCCCACGCCGATGGCCTTGGCATGGCTGATCAGGTGTGCGCTGATTTCCACATCCACCCCGGCTTCCGCCGCGGCAGTCGACATCGGTGTGACCGGCAGCATCTCGAGTTTCTCGCCCTTGAGTATCTGCACATGCACCCATTCGAGCTGCCTGATGATGTCATCCACATCGACGCCGGCGAGCTGGTATTGCTGCAGTTCGCCGTGGATGAACTCGGGCAGCCTGGGAATGATCACCATGCGTTTCTGGCGTTCCTGCTCATCGGCACTGGGCAACACCGTCCACACCATGTTGGTGGTCAGTTTTTTCATGCGCGCCCAGGCTTCGCTGTTCACATCGGTGTGGATCAACACCTGTTTCAGCGCCAGGTACCACTGTTTCTGCAGCAGTGCCGTCACGCGCGGCGGCAGGGCCTTGCCGACCGTGATGCGGTTGATCAGGTCCACGGCGCCTTGTTCGGCACGCCGCAGGTTGAGCAGGCCTTTCTCGGTGGCGATGGTGCGTTCCACCAGCTTGGCAAACTGCAGGGATTCCTTTTCCAGGGTTTCGTGCAGTGCCTGCTGGATGGCAGCAAAGCGTGCCGGGTCTTCCTCGAACTCGTGATCGAGCTTCGACAGCGCGTCGCAGACGGTATCCATGAATCGCTGGCCGGCCTTGCCGATGCCGTCGTACCAGCCGATGCCGTGGTAGCAGATGTCATCCACCAGCAGGCGCCCGCTGTGGTCGGGGTTGTCGAGGAAACTGCGGTCGAGCAGGGCCAGCTGGGCCAGCGGGATGTGCAGGCGCTGCACCAGCGTCACGATCACCGGATCCAGAGGCAGGTCCTTGAACAGGGCGCGGAATACGCTGTCGATGAAACGGATGATGTTGCGGTCGCGCAGGCTGATGTCCTGCAGCGGGATGCACCCGGTGCCGAGCAGTTCGAGCAGGCTGTCGTTGAAGTCATGCGGGTAGCGGCCCTGGAGCTGGGCCTGGTGCATCAGCATCACCAGGCGGGCCGTGGGTGCAGGCGCGTCACTGGTGGCGGGCTGCCCTTCACGGCCCAGCGTGGCCATCAGCAACCGTTCGAACTCGGCAGCATCGTGGGCCAGGATGCGGTCGCGGCTGATGCGCTGTTCGCCAGTCGCGGTGTCCTGCGGGTTGTGGGCGGGGAGGGTCACGGGTGCCGGGTTTCCTGTCGGGGCTGCCAGCCGCCACAGGACGGCCTGGGCGGGACATATCATCGGAGTTTAGTCCATCAGGGCCATGCTGCCAGCCGCGCGGCCGGAATATTCACCCACACGGGTGATGCAAGGCCCTGTCGGGCCGGGCATGATAGGGCGTTGAGCCATCCAAGGGGAATCGCATGGACGAACGGCAACGCCTCATCTCGGGCCAGGCCTGGGACGATTTCTGTGGGCAGCTGAGGCGGGCGGGGCAGCAGGTGCTGCGCCCGGAAGCCCCCGCCGGTGCCCTCGACCGGGCCGAAGGCTACCGCTACCTGACCCGCCTGCTGCGGATTGCGCTGGAGATGCATGTCGAGGGCGCCGACCGCAATTTCCCTACTTTTTACAAGCCTTCGCACGAAACGGCGAAGATCGGTGCCGACAACCCCGACAACCTCTACCTGCGTGCCGAAATCGACGGCAGCCAGGACTACTGCATCAGCGGCAGCCGCGGTACGGTCGATTACCTCGGCTTTGGCACCCAGGCCGGTGGTTACGAGCAGAACGGCCGCAACGAACCCACCGGCTACCTCGACAGCCGCCAGCTGCAGGTCGACCCCGACGGGCGTTTCACGATCCACCTGTCCAGCACCCCGCAACCCGGCAACTGGCTGCCGATGCGCCCCGATACCCGCACCGTGATCGTGCGCCAGACCTTCCTCGACCGCAGCAGGGAGATCCCGGCGACGATGACCATCGGGCGGCTGGCTGCCGGCAGTGCCCCGGCGCCGCTGGAGGCCGCAGTACTGGTGCGCGGGCTTGCGGCGGCGGCCGGCTTCGTGGAGGGTACGGCACGCCTGTTTGCCGATTGGGCGCAGTCCTGGCAGGCCCGGCCCAATGCCTTGCCGCCGGCCGACCAAGCCCTGTGCCAGGCCGTGGGCGGCGACCCCAACATTTTCTACTACCACGGCTATTTCGACCTGGCCGACGGGCAGGCCCTGGTGATCGATGTGGCGCGCATCCCCGACTGCCAGACCTGGAACCTGCAGGTCGACAACTACTGGATGGAATCGCTGGATTACCGGTACCACCGCATCCATGTCAACAAGCACAGTGCCGTGCGGCGTGCCGACGGCAGCGTGCGCATCGTGGTGGCGGCACAGGACCCCGGCGTTGCCAACTGGCTCACCACCGCCGGCCACCGCGTCGGTACCCTGTGTTTCCGCTGGGTTGGCGCGCAGGAAATCATCCACCCGCAAGCCCGTGTGGTGGCCTTGTCGGCCGTGAAGGAACTGGCATGAATGACATCGACCTGAGCCTGGCCGGCGTACTGGCCGCTGCACAGGCCCGTGACGGCCTCACCGATTTCGGTGACGACAGCTTCCGCGAGCCACTGGCCGTGCTGGTCGATGCGCTGAATGCCGAAGCACGGCTCAATGCCGGCGGCCGCATGGGGCAGTTCTACCGCACGGTGGACCTGCTGGTGAACCGCCTGCGGGTGGAGGACTGGTACCGCCGCCATCCCGAGATCGAAGCCGAGTGCATCGAGGCCCCGGTGGTCATCGTCGGCCTGCCGCGCACCGGCACCACGCTGCTGCACCGCATCCTCGCCAGTGACCCGCGTTTCTTTGCGCCCCTCTGGTACGAGGTGCGCCATCCGGCACCGTTCCCCGGCTGGGAATTCCGCGGTGCTGACCCGCGTATTGCGGCGGCCGAGGCCGAAGTGGCGATGATGCTGGAAAGCAACCCGGAAATCGCCGCCATCCACCCGATGAATGCCACCGGTGCCGACGAGGAAATCATGCTGCTGGAGCACAGCTTCTACAGCACCACGCCGCCGGCCTTCGGCAATGTGCCGTCCTACCTGGCCTGGCAGGAGGCGCACGACAACACCCCCGGCTACCGCTACCTCAAGCGCCTGCTGAAATTCCTGCAGTGGCAGAAAAAGCGCCAGGGCCAGCAGGCCAGCCGCTGGCTGCTGAAGACCCCGCACCACCTGCACTGCATGGACATCCTGCTGCGCGAATTCCCCGATGCCGTGGTGGTGCAGACCCACCGCGACCCACTGCAGACCATCCCGTCGATTGCCAGCTTCCACTACGAGCTGTGGAAGCTCGGCAGTGATGCCGTCGACCCGGTGGTGGTGGGGCGCATGTGGGCGGCCAAGTTCGCCCGCGGCATGCACCACACCCTGGCGGTGCGCGATGCCGGGGCCGACGCGCGCTTCCTCGATGTGCAGTACGCCGATACGGCGACCGACCCGTTCGGGGTGATCGGGCAGCTGTACCGCTTCATCGGCATGGAACTGACGGCCGCCGCCCGCCAGGCGATGGCGGCCTGGCAGGAGGAAAACCGCCGCGACAGCCGCCCGCCGCACCGCTATACCCTGGCCGAATTCGGCTTCACCGAAGGCGGTATTGCCCGGCAATTTGCAGAATACCGCGAAAGGTTTATCCTGCCCCACCAATCCCCGCCTGCCGGTGGCGGGCATTGACGGGCGGATCATCAACCCTCCCATTCCAACAAGGACAGCAAGGGCATGACTGAGCAAAAAGCAACCAATGTGCACTGGCACGAAGGCAAGGTCGATCGCGAGGCGCGGTACGAGGTACTGGGGCAGAAGGGCGCCACCCTGTGGTTCACCGGCCTGTCCGGCAGCGGCAAGAGCACCGTCGCCGTCGCGCTGGAACTGGCCCTGCTGCGCCGCGGCAAGATTGCCTACCGCCTCGATGGCGACAATGTGCGGCTCGGCATCAACAAGAACCTCGGCTTCAGTGCCGAGGACCGCAAGGAAAACATCCGCCGCATCGGCGAGGTGTCCAAGCTGTTTGCCGATGCCGGCGTGATCGTGCTGTCGTCCTTCATCAGCCCCTACCGCGAAGACCGCGACATGGTGCGCACGCTGCACGATGCCGACACGCTGCCCTTCCTCGAGATTTATGTCGATTGCCCGCTGCATGAGGCCGAGCGCCGCGACCCGAAAGGCCTGTACAAGAAGGCCCGTGCCGGCGAGATCAAGAACTTCACCGGCATCGACGACCCCTACGAAGCCCCGCTGAAACCCGACCTGCACCTGCACTCCGAGCAGATGTCGGTCCAGGACGAGGTCGAGGTGATCCTCGCTGACCTGCAGAAGCGCGGCCTGCTCGGCAAGGCCTGACCCGGGTGCTGGCGGGGGCGGTATAATGCCGTCCCGCCAGTGTCCTTGCGTTTTACCGCTGTCCAAATCCAAGGAGAGTCCGATGATCAAGCCCCACGGGTCCGATCAGCTCAAGCCGCTGTTCGTGTACGACACCGCCCGCCATGCCGCCCTGTCGCATGAAGCCGAATCACTGCCCTCGTTGCTGCTCAATTCTGCAGCGGCGGCCAATGCCGTGATGCTCGGTGCCGGCTATTTCAACCCGCTGCCGGGTTACATGGACCTGGCCGATGCATTGTCGGTGGCCGAAAAACTGCATACCCGTACCGGCCTGTTCTGGCCAGTGCCGATCGTCAACCTTGCCAAGGACACCCGCAGCATCCAGGGCGCCAAACGCATCGCCCTGCGTGACCCCAATGTCGAAGGCCACCCGGTGCTCGCCGTGATGGATGTCGCCGCCATTGAAACCGTCAGCGACGAACAGCTGCGCAGCATGGCCGCACAGATATTCGGCACGCTCGACCCGAAACACCCTGGCGTCGATACCTTCCTGGGCCTGGGCAACCAGCTCGTTTCCGGCCCGATCGAGGTGCTGAACTTCAGTTACTTCCAGGACGAGTTCCCGGATACCTTCCGCACCGCGGTGGAAATCCGCAACGAAATCGCCGAACGCGGCTGGAAAAAGGTCGTCGCCTTCCAGACCCGCAACCCGATGCACCGGGCGCACGAAGAACTCTGCCGCATGGCGCAGGAGCGCCTCAAGGCCGACGGCATCGTCATCCACATGCTGCTCGGCAAGCTGAAGAAGGGTGATATTCCTGCCCCGGTACGCGATGCCTGCATCCGCAAGATGGTCGAGGTGTATTTCCCGCCCAACACCGTGATGGTGACCGGCTACGGCTTCGACATGCTTTACGCCGGCCCGCGCGAGGCGGTGCTGCATGCCGTGTTCCGCCAGAACATGGGCTGCGACTACCTGATCGTCGGCCGTGACCATGCCGGTGTCGGCAGCTATTACGGTGCCTTCGATGCGCAAACGATTTTCGATGAAAAAGTGCCGGCCGGTGCCCTGAAGATCGAAATCTTCCGTGCCGACAACACTGCCTTTTCGAAGAAGCTCGGTCGCGTGGTGATGATGCGTGAAGCCCCCGACCACACGCCGGAGGATTTCATCAACCTGTCCGGCACCAAGGTGCGCGAAATGCTGGGCAAGGGCATTGCACCACCGCCGGAATTCTCGCGCCCGGAAGTGGCCAGGATCCTGATGGAGTACTACCAGCTCGAGGACGCCGGTTCCTGACCGTCGCCCGGCACCTGCCGTGCCGGTCGCTGCGTGCAGCCATCACCCACCCGGGTGATGGCATTCACCCGGGCTGCGCGGTAAGGTGTTCCCCCACACCAGCCCACGGGGGAAAGCCATGCTGCTGAAAGACAAGGTCGTGATCGTATCGGGCATCGGCCCGGGCCTGGGGATTGAGCTCGCGACCCTGGCCGCGCAGGAAGGCGCAGCGGGGCTGGCCATCTGTGCCCGCACACCGGCCAAGCTCGACGAAGCCGAGGCGGCCATCCGCGCTGCAGGCCTGCAGACCCCGGTATTGAAAGTCCCCACCGACATCAGCGACCGCGCCCAGTGCGATGCCCTGGTGGCGGCAACCCTGGCGCAGTTTGGCCGTATCGATGTGCTGGTCAACAGCGCCTATGTGCCCGGCCAGTTTGGCCCGATTGAGTCGGCCAGCATGGACGACTGGCGGCAGACCATGGAGGTCAACCTGTTCGGCACCATGAACCTGTCGCAGGCGGTGATCCCGCCGATGAAGCAGCAGGGCAAGGGGGCGATGGTGATGGTCAACACCATGGTCACGCGCAAGCCGCTCGCCTACCAGGGCGGTTACGGGGCATCGAAGGCAGCGCTGGTGTCCGCCACCGGCCACCTTGCGCTGGAACTCGGCCGCCATGGCATCCGCGTCAATTCCACCTTCATGGGCTGGATGTGGGGCCAGCCGGTGGAAAACTACATGAGGGCCGAAGCGGCCCGTACCGGCACCAGCGTCGAAGCCCTGCGCAAGGCGGTGGCGAAGAACATCCCGCTGGGCGACATCCCCGAGGATGCCGATTGCGCCAAGGCAGTGATCTTCCTGGCGTCCGACTACGCCTGCGCCATTACCGGCGCCTGCCTGGATGTGAACGGCGGCGAATACCTGCCCCACTGACAGGGCGTCCAGCCTGTCGGGCAACATCAGCCAGCTGCTGCTGGCGCTGTGCCGTGCCCGCCGGAGCACCTTGTCCGGGTGTCTCGTTCATCCCGGGTGCCGGCCTTGGCAGGGGCGGCGTGCCACAAAGAATTCATAGGCGTAGAAGCCGGAATAGCGGCGGTGCATCTCGGGTTCCCCGGCCAACCGGTCCAGTATCGCCAAGGCCTCAGCATCGTTCGCATGCGTGCTGCGCAATGCCGCAATACGCGCCTCCATGGGCGTGTAGAAATCATCCCACCACGCTTCATCCGGCAGCGTGAAGTGCCCCACGAGATCGAATCCACAGCCGTGTAGCGCGGCCACATCGTCGGCCAGCCATCCCATGGTCGGATAGTCCAGGTCGAAACAGGATTTGACGGCAGGAGGCGGGTTCTCCTTGCGCCAGACCGCGTCGCTAAACGCCAGGTAGCCGCCGGGGCGCAGCAAGTCGTGGCAAACACCCAGGGCGGTCCGCAGCCCGAGGTTGTACAGCGCACCTTCCGACCAAATGAGGTCGAGGCTCCCGGGCGGCAGTTGCGGGTGGGCCATGTCCCCGACAATCGCCCGGATGCGCGACGAAAGCCCGCGTTCCGCAATCGCTGCCTGCAGCCGTTGGATGCTCGGCGCATGGCTGTCGATTGCAACGATGGAACCTGAAGTCAGTTCGGCGAGCTGGAGGGTCTGTGCACCGCTACCGCAGCCCAGGTCGAGTATTGCGGGGAATTCCCGCAGCTCGCTGCAAAGGCCAAGGGCCCTGGCAGCGCAGGCGCGGTTGCCGGGACCCTGGCGGGGCAGGTTCTCGAACACATCAAAAAACAGGTCCCGGAAGCGGGGGTTGGATTCGGTCATGGATGCCCAGGTTCTCCCCTGCGCGGACAGTCGGGTTACGTTGCCTCGTGAAGCCGCGTGATCACCCGCACCGCCGCCGGCTGCCGGCGCAGCTGCCGTACCGGCCTAGCGGGCCACCAGGCCGCCGTCGGCGACCAACGGGTGGCCGGTCACAAACGAGGCTGCATCCGAGCACAGCCAGACTACCGTTTCGGCAATTTCCTCCGGCCGTGCCATGCGGCCCATCGGCGTCATGGCATTGAAGCGTGCCTCGATGGCCGGGTCGCCATGGAGCACGCGGTCGATCATCGCGGTGTGGATGATGCCGGGGCAGACCGTGTTGACGCGAATGCCCCGGGTGGCGTATTCCAGTGCCGCGGCGCGGGTCAGCTGCAGCACACCGCCCTTGGAGGCACAGTAGGCGGCCGAGCCTTCAAAGCCGACTAGGCCGGCCACCGAGGCGATATTGACGATGGCACCAGCACCCTGCGCCAGCATGGCGTCAATCTGGTGTTTCATGCACAGCCACACGCCCTTCAGGTTGACGGCAATGATGCGGTCGAAGTTTTCTTCCGGGCAGTCGGCGGTGAGGGTCGTTTCACCCTCGATGCCGGCATTGTTGCAGGCAGCATCCAGCCGCCCGTAGGTGGCCAGGGTCTGCTGCAGCAGGGCGGCCACGTCGGCCGGTTGCGCCACATCGCAGCGGATAAAGGTGGCCTCGCCGCCGGCGGCGCGTATGGCGGCCACGGTGTCGCGGCTGTCCTGCACATCGCTGACCACCACGCGGGCGCCGGCGCGTGCAAAGGCTTCTGCAGTGGCCCGGCCGATGCCTGCGGCGGCACCGGTCACCAGGGCAACGCGGTTCTGGAATGGCAGTGGCATGGCGGCATCTCCGGGCAGTGGCGGGGCTTTACCTTAGCGGTACTGGCCGGCCGGGGCAATGCACGCAGGGGGTTACAGGGGGCCGTTGGGGATAAAACGGTTGTCGCTGTGGGTGCGGATCCACTGCAGCTGGGCCTTGTCCAGCGGCGCGCCGCGCTGCTTCAGCACGCGGTGCAGCCAGATCACCGGCGACTCCTTGCCGGCCTGCCAGCCGGGCAGGTGCATTTCAGCCATGGTGAGGAAGCGGATCAAATGCCACAGCGAGGCGTTGTCGTAGTGCGCTACGGCGGCCTGCCAGTCGGCAGCCGCTGCCAGCATGTAACCGGCGAGTTCGGCCTGTGCCTGCGGCGGGAACACGGCAGGCAGCTGGTCCAGATCCTCGTCGCGGCTGATGGCGATGAAGCGGTCCAGCCAGTCCGGCTGCAGGGTGACGCCGGTCGTGACGCTGCCGGTGTCGGGGGACCAGGAACCAATGCTCATCGGGATGTCCGTGCGGGGGAGGGGTTTCGGCTATTCTAGCGGCAATCCTGCCGATATTGACCCGGTGCGCCGTGCGGAAAATCATCCATGCCGATTGCGACTGCTTTTTTGCCGCCGTCGAAATGCGCGACGACCCCTACCTGGCCGGCCGTCCGGTGGCCGTGGGCGGCGATCCCGGCCGGCGCGGGGTGATTGCCACCTGCAACTACGAGGCGCGCCAGTACGGTGTGCGCTCGGCACAGGCCTCCGCCCATGCCCGGCGGCTTTGCCCGGAGCTGATCATCATCCCGCCGGATTTCAGCAAGTACAAAAGTGCATCGCAGCAGATCCGTGGCATTTTCCTCGACTACACCGAGCTGGTCGAACCCCTGTCGCTGGATGAGGCCTATCTCGATGTCAGCCACAGCCCGTACGGCCAGGGCAGTGCCACCCGCATCGCACAGCAGGTCCGTGCCCGGGTGAAGGCCGAGGTCGGGGTGACCATTTCCTGCGGTGTCGCACCCAACAAGTTCCTCGCCAAGATCGCCAGCGACTGGCGCAAACCCGACGGCCTGTTCGTGATTCGCCCGGCAGAGGTCGCTGCCTTTGTGGCGGCATTGCCGATCGAGAAACTCCACGGGGTGGGGCGTGCCACGGCCGATCACCTGCACCGGCTGGGCCTGCGTACCTGTGCCGACATCCGCGCCTGGAGCGTGTTTGCCCTGACCGCCGAATTCGGCAGTTTCGGCCCGCGCCTGTACCAGCTGGCACACGGCGAGGATGAACGCCCCGTGCAGGTGGCGTACCAGCGCAAGTCGCTGAGCGTGGAAGAAACCTGGCCACAGGACCTGCCCAGCCTTGCGGCCTGCCAGCATGAACTGCCGGGCCTGCTGCTGCGCCTGTCGGCACGCCTGCAGAAAATCCCGGCGCATTACCGCATTACCAAGGCATTCGTGAAGCTCAAGTTCAACGATTTCACGCAGACCACGCACGAACAGGCTGCGCAGGGGTTGCCGCTGTCGTTGCTGGAAGCCTTGCTCGCGGTGGCCTGGGCGCGTGGTGCACGCCCCGTTCGCCTGGTCGGTATCGGCGTAGGGTTTGTGGACCTGCGTGACGAGCGCGCCGAAACACAGCTGGACCTGTTCGACCTCGAACCGGCTCCGGAATAGTGCAAGGCAGCCTGCTGGCAACCGGCCTTGCGCCGTTATACCCTGTCGCCGTGCAACCCGGATGCGAGGAATCCCCATGAAAACCCTGCCTGCACTGCTGCTGGGCCTGTCGGCCATCATCGCGGCAGCCCTCATCGGTGATGGCCTGCGCGAGCTGCGCACGGCCGATCGCTATGTCACGGTCAAAGGCGTGGCCGAACGCGCGGTGCAGGCGGATCTCGCACTGTGGCCGTTGCGTTTCGTGGCCACCGGCGAAACCCTGCCGCAGGCACAGGAACAGGCGCGCACGGCGCGGGAGGCGATCAACGCCTTCCTGGTGCGGCACGGCATCGATGCGGCAGGGGTGGAGTTGCAGCGTCTGGATGTGACCGATACCCGCGCCAATGCCTACCAGTCGCAGGGTGGCAACCCGCGCTTCATCATCAACCAGACCGTGATGGTGCGCAGCCAGGACATCGGTACCGTGCGGCGTGCCGCGCAGGCGCTCAGTGAGCTGGTGGATGCCGGCGTGGTGCTGTCGTCCGATTACGGCCCCAGCGGGCCGACCTACCTGTTCACCGGCCTGAATGCCATCAAGCCGGCGATGATCGCCGAGGCCACGGCTGCGGCGCGTGAGGCGGCCGTCCAGTTTGCCAAGGATGCCGGTGCCGGGCTGGGCGGCCTGCGCCAGGCCAACCAGGGCGTGTTCCAGATCCTGGCGCGTGACCAGGCGCCCGGCGTGCAGGAAGAACAGCAGCCGGTGAAAACGGTGCGCGTGGTGAGCACGGTCGAGTATTTCCTGGAATAGGCCGGCGGGCCATCAGGCAACAAGGGGGGGCCGAGGCCCCCCTTGTTGCCTGTGCGGTTGTCAGCGGTAGCTGTCCAGTGGCGGGCAGCTGCAGACCAGGTTGCGGTCACCGTAGACATTGTCGACCCGGTTCACGGCCGGCCAGTACTTGTGTGCCTTCACCCAGGGCAGGGCCAGGCAGGCTTCCTCGCGGGTGTAGGGGTGCGCCCATTCGCCGGTGATGTCGGCCAGCGTGTGCGGGGCATTCACCAGCGGGTTGTCGTCCACCGGCCAGGCACCGTCTTCGACCTTGCGGATTTCAGCGCGGATCTGGATCATCGCCTCGCAGAAACGGTCCAGTTCGGTTTTCGATTCGCTTTCGGTGGGTTCCACCATCAGCGTGCCGGGTACCGGGAAGGACATGGTCGGCGCATGGAAGCCGAAGTCGATCAGGCGCTTGGCAACATCTTCCTCGCTGATGCCGCTGGCGTCCTTCAGCGGGCGCATGTCGAGGATGCACTCGTGCGCCACGCGGCCGTTGCGGCCGGTGTACAGCACCGGGTAGTGGTCTTTCAGCCGGCTGGCCACGTAGTTGGCATTGAGGATGGCCACTTCGGTGGCGCGGCGCAGGCCGGCTGCCCCCATCAGTGTGATGTACATCCACGAAATGGGCAGGATGCTGGCGCTGCCCCAGGTGGCGGAGGACACCACGTCCATGTCATTGCCGGTGCGTTTGTCCGGTTGCAGCGGGTGGTCACAGGCAAAGGGCGCGAGGTGGGCCTTCATGGCGATCGGGCCTACGCCGGGACCGCCGCCGCCGTGCGGGACGCAGAAGGTCTTGTGCAGGTTCAGGTGCGAGACGTCGGCGCCGAACTGGCCGGGCGCGGCCACGCCGACCAGCGCGTTCATGTTGGCGCCATCCACATACACCTGGCCACCGTGCTCGTGCACGATGCGGCACAGCTCGGTGATGCCTTCCTCGAACACGCCGTGCGTGGACGGGTAGGTCACCATGATGCAGGCAAGATCCTCGTGGTGGCGTGCGGCTTTCAGGCGCAGGTCGTCGAGGTCCACGTTGCCGTGTGCATCGCAGTCCACCACCACGATCTTCAGGCCGGCCAGGGCTGCGCTGGCGGGGTTGGTGCCGTGCGCCGAGCTGGGGATCAGGCAGATGTCACGGTGACCTTCGCCACGGCTTTCGTGGTAGCGGCGGATGGCCAGCAACCCGGCATATTCGCCCTGCGAGCCGGCGTTGGGCTGCAACGAGACGGCGTCGTAGCCGGTACAGGCGACCAGCATGGCCTCGAGCTGCTGCGTGAGCAGCCGGTAGCCCTGTGCCTGTTCGATCGGTGCGAACGGGTGCAGCCTGGCAAAGGCCGGCCAGGTCACCGGGATCATCTCGCTGGTGGCGTTCAGCTTCATCGTGCAGGAGCCGAGTGCGATCATCGAGCGGTTCAGCGCCACATCGCGGTCTTCCAGCGTTTTCATGTAGCGCAGCATGGCGGTTTCGGAGTGGTGGCTGTTGAATACCGGATGCGTGAGGTAGCCGCCCTGGCGCTGCAAGGCTGCCGGGATGCCGTGGCCAGCGTGCAGGGTGCGGTCGCGGGCTTCGAGGTCGGCCGTGCTGCTGTTCACGCCCAGGGCCTTGAGCAGGGCTACGACCTCGTCCAGGGTGCTGCATTCATCCAGCGTGATGCCGAGGCGGTCATCACCCACCACGCGCAGGTTGAAACCGGCCGCGCGTGCTGCGGCAAGCAACGCTGCCTGGCGGTTGCCGGTGCGGACCGTCACGGTATCGAAATAGTGGCTGTTCAGCGGCTTCAGGCCGGCGCCGGCGAGTTCCTCGGCCAGCAGCGTGGTAAGGCGCTGGATGCGCATGGCGATGCTGCGCAGGCGATCGGGGCCGTGGTAGATGGCATAGAACACCGCCATGATGGCGAGCAATGCCTGTGCGGTGCAGATGTTGCTGGTGGCCTTCTCGCGGCGGATGTGCTGTTCGCGCGTCTGCATGGCCATGCGCAGCGCCGTAGTGCCGCGGCGGTCGATGGAGACACCGATGATGCGGCCCGGCACCGAGCGCTTGTGTTCGTCGCGGGTGGCCATGTAGGCCGCGTGCGGGCCGCCGAAGCCCATCGGCACGCCGAAACGCTGCGTGTTGCCGATGGCGACATCGGCGCCGAGCTCACCCGGCGGGGTGAGCAGCAGCAGGCTCATCAGGTCGCAGGCCATCACCACGGTGGTGTCACGGGCTTTCAGTGCCGTCACCAGCTCACGGTAATCCACCACATCGCCAAAACTGCCGGGGTATTGCAGCAGCACGCCAAAGGCGTCGGTGGTGGCAGCGCTGGCAGCCGGTCCCGTGACGATGCCAAAGCCGAGATGGCGTGCGCGGGTCTGCACCACGGCCAGGGTCTGCGGGTGCACGTCGTCAGCGACGAAGAACACCTCGCTGCGGTTGCGGCGGTTGACGCGCTTGCACAGCGCCATGGCTTCAGCGGCGGCAGTGCCTTCGTCGAGCAGTGAGGCGTTGGCGAGGTCCAGTGCGGTGAGGTCGATGATCATTTGCTGGAAGTTCAGCAACGCTTCCAGGCGGCCCTGTGCCACCTCGGGCTGGTAGGGCGTGTAGGCGGTGTACCAGCCCGGGTTTTCCAGCACGTTGCGCAGGATGACCGTGGGCGTGAGGGTGTCGGCATAGCCCATGCCGATCAGCGAACGCAACGGCTGGTTCTGCGCGGCGATCGCAGCGAGTGTGGCCAGGGCCTCGTGCTCGGGGCAGGGATCGGGCAGGGCCAGCGGGCCGTCCAGCAGGATGTTGGCCGGCACCGTCTGGCGGATCAGGGTGTCGAGCGAGTCCACGCCGAGGGCGGCCAGCATGGCCTGCTGTTCGGCAGGCGACGGGCCGATGTGGCGGCCGGTGAAATCGTCTTTCTGGGCGAGGGTGTGGATGCTAGGCTGGGAGTTGTGCGCGGTCATGGCAGGCCCTGTCGGTTGGGTGACCGGCTCCCGTTCACGAGCTGGGGAAACCGGCAAAAAGGAAGCGCGTATTAAAGCACAACGGCTGCGGGAATTGGCCGCCGCCAGCGCCCGTATTGGTTACTTTTTGAGCATCCCGGGAGATCCCGATGGCCACCGACCACACCCCGCCCGGCAAGGGCCTGGCACGCGGCCCCTGGCGCTGCCACAGCAGCCGCCTGGTGTACGAAAACCCCTGGATCCGCCTGCACCACGATACGGTCAGCACGCCGGCCGGCACGCCCGGCATCTACGGCCGCATCCATTTCCGCAACAAGGCGATCGGCATCATCCCGATCGATGGCGACAACCACACCTGGCTGGTGCGCCAGCACCGCTACACCTTGGGCGAGGACAGCTGGGAGATCCCCGAAGGCGGCAGTCCCGAGGGCGAAAACGGCCTCGATACCGCGAAGCGCGAGCTCGAGGAGGAAACCGGCCTCACGGCCGGCGACTGGGAACTGCTGATGCACCTGCACACCAGCAACTCGGTGACCGACGAGGAAGCCTTCATCTACATCGCCCGTGATCTTTCGCCCGGCACGATGGCACCGGAAGCCACCGAGGACATCACCACCCGCCGCGTACCGCTTGTGGAAGCCGTGCAGATGGTGATGGACGGCCGCATCACCGATGCGATGAGTGTGGCGGGCTTGCTGAAGGCGGGTTGGCTGTTCGGGGTGAAGCCCTAGCGTGCAAACACCACGCGCACGCGCAGGCCACCCAGCTCGGGGTCCTCGTCCAGCGTGAGCGTGGCAGCGTGGTAATCGGCCACGCGCTTGGCGATTGACAGGCCCAGCCCGCAGCCTTCGCGGCCGGAGGGGTGGGCATCGCCGCCCAGGCGGTAGAAGCGTTCCAGCACGCGTTCGCGCTCGGCTGCCGGGATGCCGGGGCCGGAGTCACTGACCTGCAATTCACTGCCTGTGGTGCCGTGCAGCACGCACACCCGTATGTGGCCGCCGGCCGGCGTGTAACGCAATGCATTGTCGATGAGGTTGCGCACCAGCATGGCCAGCATCCCGGCATGGCCCTGCACGCTGGTCGCCGTGATGCGGGTTTCCAGGGATGGCTGCGCCTGCCGTGCCTGGCCGTGGTGTTCGTCGGCGATGGTTTGTACCAGCCGGTCGAGAGCCACCGGTACCAGGGTGGAAGACGGGCCCTGGATCAGGCCGCGGTTCAGCGCCAGCAGTTGCTGCACGATGTGTGACATGCGGTTGGCCGCGCTGTGGGCGTGCGTGATCGAGCGTCGGGCCGGGCCATCGAGGGTTTCAGCCAATGCGTTCTGCAGGTGCAGCTTCATCGCCGTGATCGGTGTGCGCAGCTCATGTGCGGCATCCGCGGTGAAGCGTTTTTCGAGCTCGAGCACGCTGCCCAGCCGTTGCAGCAGGGCGTTGAGCGCGTTGATAACGCCATGCAGTTCCTGGGGGGCTTTTGCGTTGCTCACCGGTGACAGGTCATCGGCATTGCGGCCAGCCAGTTCCTGTGCCACGGCCTGCAGGCGCTGTGTGCAATGGCCGACCACCCACCATACCAGCCACAGCAGCAGTGGCAGGCCGAGCAATCCGGGCAGGATGGCCTCGGTGGCCAGCCGTAACGCAAGTTCACTGCGGATGTCGTCGCGTTCGGCAACCACCAGCCACTGCTCTTGCGGACCCTGCAACACGAAGCTGCGCCAGTCATGGTGCATGAAACGGATGTCGTGGAAACCCGCTTCGTTGCGGTATACGGCAGTTGCCGGGGCATTGGTCGAACGCACCAGCAGGCGATCGCCCTGCCAGGCCTGGAACAGCAGTTTGTTTTCGTAGCGATGGCCGCGACGGCCGATTTCGTCTTCATCGGGCAATAACCCCACATCGTGCGGGGTGCCGATGCGCAAGGTATCGTCGTGCGGTTCGCCGAGATTGGCCTGCAGCAGGCGGGCGTATTGGGCCAGTTGTGCATCGAGCAGCTCTTCGGCTTCGTGGCGTGCGCCGAGGTAACCAATGCTGGCAGCCACCATGCTGACCAGCACCAGTCCGCTGGAGAGTGTGATCAGCAGGAAGCGCCGCAGCGAGTTCATGTGGCAACGTCCAGGGCATAGCCATGCCCGCGCACGGTACGGATCAGTTCCGGGTAGAGTTTGCGTCGCAGGTTGTGGATGTGGACTTCCAGGGTATTGCTGCTGATGCCGTCTTCCCAGGCATACACGGCGTCTTCCAGCGCCTGTCGGCTGAACACATGCCCCGGCCGGTTGGCGAGCGTGGCGAGCAGGGCGAATTCACGTGATGTGAGATCGACCGGCTCGCCGTCCAGGGTGACGAGCATGCGGCTGGTGTCGAGTTGCAGCCTGCCCAGCGTGCTGCCGTTCCCGGTGCTGCTGCCGTGCTGGCGGCGCTGCAGGGCGCGCAGGCGGGCGCACAGCTCGCCCAGCTCGAACGGTTTGGTGAGGAAATCATCGGCGCCGCTGTCCAGGCCGGCAATCTTGTCGCTGGTGTGATCGCGGGCAGTGAGGATCAGTACCGGGCAGCCGATGCCATCGTGGCGCCAGCGTGTAAGCAGCGAGAGGCCATCCTCGCCAGGCAGGCCCAGGTCCAGCACCATCAGGGCAGGAGTTTGCTGCTGCAGGGCCTCGCGTGCACGGCTGGCCGATTGTGCCCAGCGCACGGCGTAGCCTTCACGCGTGAGTGCGGTAACCAGGCCTTCACCGAGCAGGGTGTCGTCTTCCACCAGCAGCAGGTCCGTTGCGGCCATGGGCTCAGTCCCCGTGCCGGGCGTGGCGTTTGATGGTGGGCAGTTGCTGTTCAAGGCTGTTGCCCACCAGGCCGGGCAACAGCGCATTGAGGCGCACGAAGAATTTTTCCGGCCAGCCGATCCAGGTGCGGGCACGGCCAGTGTGCAGCGCCTTCACAATCGCGGCAGCAACGGCTTCCGGTGCATCGGTGTGGCTGCCCAGCTCGGCATTCAGTGCGCGAACGGCCGCCGTGTTGATGGCGGTATCGGTGGCACGCGGGGCGATGTACTGCACGCGCACGGTGGTGTCGGCCAATTCGCGTTCGAGCGCTTCGGTAAAGCCGCGCAACCCGGCCTTGCTGGCACAGTAGGCGACATAGCCGGGGTGGCCGATGCTGCCGAGTGTCGAGCCGATGTTGACGATGCGCGCATCCGCCGTGTCCTGCAGCAGTGGCAACAGGGCCTGGGTCAGCAGCATTGGTGCCAGCAGGTTGGTGCCGATCTGGGTTTCGATGCTGTCGCAGTCGGCGAACAGGCCGAAGTCGTTGATGCCGGCATTGTTGATGAGGGTGTCGACGCCCTTGGCGCGGGCGATGGCGACCAGGGTTTCGCGGCCAGCCGCCTGCGTGATGTCGGCCACGGCGTACCCGGCGCGCGGGCCGAGCCGCTGGGCGAGGGCCTTGAGTGCGGTTTCGTTGCGGCCGGCCAGCATGACCTGGTGGCCGGCTGCCACCAGGGCTGCCGCCGTGGCCTGACCGATGCCGCCGCTGGCACCGGTAAGCAGCACGCTACGCGTCTTCATGGCGCGATCTCCTCGATGCGCCGGCCGCCGAGGTCAGTGACCGGCAGGGAACGGAAAATGTCGCCGTACAGACGGTAGAACACTTTGGCGCGGTGTACCACCTCGGCCTGTTCGGCCGGCTCGGTGACCTTGTCCATCAGCGATTCGAAGAAACGGATGTGCTGCTGGTCGAGGTCGCCGTGCGACAGCAGGTAGCTGAAGGCGCGGTCCGGCAGGCCAAGGCTTTTCTGGATGGCGCGTGCGGCCGCGGTGGCAACATTCACACTGGTACCTTCCAGAACCTGCACCATGCCGAAGAAACCGACCGGGTTGCCGCGGGCGATGGTGTCGTAGGCATGGCTTACCATCAGCTCGGTTTCGACGGCCGGCTGGCCGTGGCGCACCGCTTCGGCATCGGCGCCGCAGGCGGTGAGGTCGTTCAGGATCCATTCCTCGTGACCGGTTTCTTCGGCGATGTACTCGGCAATCGCCAGCCGCAGCCAGCCGTGGGCTTCATCGAGGCGTGCACCGCAGGCCATCAGCAGCGGCAGCGTGTGCTTCACATGGTGGTAGGCCTGTGTGAGGAAGGCAATGTAGCTGGATAGCGACAATTGCCCGGCGCCCGCCGTGCGGATCAGTGCGGCCTGCAGCAGGCGGGTGCGGTCGCTGGCGGTGTGTTCCTGCAGTTGCTGGTAGAAACCCATGGTGTGGCCTCGCTTCAGGCATCGGTGCCTGCAAACAGTGACTGGATCAGTGCGTGGTACTGCGTTTCGATGGCGTGGCGGCGCAGGCGGCCGTTGGCCGTGAGGCAACCGTTGCCGACCGTGAATGGGGTATCGAGCAGCGCCCATGGCCGGATGTGTGCGTAATCAGGCAGGCCGCGGTTGGCGGCGGCAACGGCAGCGGCGGCCGTGGCGGCATCGCGTGCGACCACCAGTGCCCCCAGTGCCGGCTGGCCGTGGCCGGTGACGAAGCATTGCGTGACGCCCGACTGTGCCAGCACGGCGGCCTCGACCCACTCCGGTGATACGTTGCGACCGAAGGCCGTGACGATGCGGTGGGTCTTGCGGCCTTCGATGTGCAGGAAGCCGTCATCATCGAGACGGCCGATGTCGCCGGTGGCCAGGGGTTCCGGCAGTGGTGCCTCGCCGAGGTAGCCCAGGCAGGTGTTGCCGCTGACGCGGATTTCATCATCGACGATGCTGACCTGCACATGGTCGAGCGGGCGGCCGATGCTGCCGGGGCGGTCGGCGCCGGGTGCATTGAGGCTGACCACCGAACCGCATTCCGACAGGCCGTAGCCTTCATACACCGGGTAGCCGAGGCGACGGGCTTCCAGCAGCACCGGGGTCGCGAGCGGGCCACCGCCGACGGCCATGAAGCGCAGCCCGGCCGGCGCCGGCAGGCGCAGCGCGGCGAGTGCCGTGAGCATCCAGGGCAGCACGATGACGGTGTCGGCGCGGCTGGTGGCCAGTGCCTTGTAAAAGGCTTTGGCCTCGAACCCGCTGGAGCCGGCCAGACCCAGCTGCGGTTCCGGCCACAGGCTCACGGTGCCGCCGGCGAGCAGGCTGCGGTAGATGCCGCCGACATTCTCCAGCAGCACGGCCAGCGGCAGGGCGCACAGGTGGCGGCCGCAGGCAGCAGCCCCCATGCGTGCATTGAGGGCGTGTGCGGTGCGCTCCAGTGCGGCCTGCGACAGGCAGGTGCCTTTCGGGGCACCGGTGGAGCCGGAGGTGAAGGTGATCTTGGCGGTGCCGGCAGGAATGCTGGCTGCGGCAGCTTCTGGCCATTGCAGCAGGTGGATGCCCGCCGCCGTATCGACGGCCGGCCAGCGTGCCGGGGTGGCAGCGCTGAAGCGTTGCGGCTGGTCGGTGATGACGCGGCTGCAGCCGGCAGCCTGCAATGCATGCTGCAGCTGGGCATCGGTGAAGAAGCCGGGCAGCGGCAAGGCAATGCGGCCGCTGCGCAGGCAGGCGAGGTCGGTGACCAGCCAGTCGATGCCGTTGCGCAGCAGGAAGCCGATGACCGTCGGCTGGCGCTGCAGGGCCTCGGTGGCACGGCCGACGGCGCGTTCGAGTGCGCGCCAGTCCAGTGCAGCCACACCGTCCACGACGGGCTCGTCGGGGGTTTCGCGCGCCCGCCGGGCGAGCAGCTCAATGAGGGCGCGGGTCATGGCAGTCCAGCCGCATGCCGGCGGCCAGGGCGGCTGCGGCCGGCAACGCACGCGTCATGATGTCCGGGTAATGCAGCAGCATGGCATCGATCACGTCCTGGACATTGACTGCCATGATGATGCAGGTGCGGTCGTAGTAGCTGCCCCATTGTGCAGCCGCACCGCCCAGGCGTTCACGGCTGGCGGTGCAGATCGGCCGGAACGGCATTTTCATCTCGCGGAACACTGCGCGCACGGCCGGGTTGGCGGTGCAGGTGACGACGGCCACACCGGCAGCCTGCATCAGGCAGGCCAGTGCGACGAACAGTTCGCGCACGCAGGGACGCACGCTGCCGGCGAGGTTGCCGATTTCGGCGATGCGGCTGCGCGGCACGGCCAGGCCGGGCAGGTGGGCCACGGCGGCTTCGATCGGTGCATCGAGGTACTGTTCCAGGTACAGGCGCTCATCGCGGGCGAGGCGAAAACCGGCCACGGCCGCCACGGCCTCATCCTGGTAGACGCCCACCAGCCAGGGCATGAAGCTGGTGACATCGGCACCGTAGTGGGTAGCGAACTGGCGGTGGACATAGGCCATCAGCGCCGGGCGTCCTGCATCCGCCGCACCGGCCAGCACCAGCCGGCAGGCAGGCACGGGGAGGGGGTTGCTGGCCGTGTGCTGGTTGTGGGTCATCATGGTGCCTGTCATCCGCTGCCGGTGGTATGGCTTGAGCGTAGGATGCCTTCCTTAAGTGGGGATTAAGGAAACCGGCCTGGCCGGCAGCAAACCGCCTCAAATGTGACCGTAATCAATCCCGGTCACGAACCAGCAGCGGGAACCGCCCGGTGCGTCCAGTTTCACCGCGTCGTCGACCCGTTTGCCAAGCAGCGCGCGGGCCAGCGGGGCATCCATGCTGATCAGGCCCTGGCCGACATCGAATTCGTCAGGACCGACGATGCGGTAAGACACGGTTTCGCCGTCTTCGTTCTCCAGGGTGACCCGCGCATTGAAATAAATGCGGGTGGCATCGGCCGGGCGTTCGCGAATGACTTTCAATTCGGCCAGGCGTTTTTGCAGGTAGCGCACGCGGCGGTCGATTTCGCGCAGGCGCTTCTTGCCGTAGATGTAGTCACCGTTCTCGGAGCGGTCACCGTTCTTGGCCGCTTCGTGCACGAGGGCAGTGACCTGCGGCCGCTCGACGGTCCACAGCTGCTGCAGTTCCCCGCGCAGGCGTTGTTCGCCGGCGGCGGTGATGTAGGGTGAACTTTTCCCGGCAGGCGGTCGCCAGCGTCCCATGGTGCTGCAATTCCCGGTTGGACAGGCTATTTTAGGCCATTCACGGCACATCGCGGGGCATGGGCATGAAACGCATCGGGTTCTGGTTGCTGGCAACCCTGTGGGCGGCGTCGGCCGTGGCGGAGCCGGGCATCCGGCTGCAGGGGCAGCAGGTGCAGGGCGGCATCCTGCGCGGCCAGGTGGTGCCGGGGACGCAGCTGCTGCTGGACGGCGTGCCGGTACCGGTGTCGGCCAGCGGCCGTTTCGTGATCGGTTTTGACCGCGATGCGCCCGCCGAGGCACGCCTGCTGGCACGCTGGCCGCAGGGCGGGCAGGCTGAGCAGCTGCTGCGGGTGCAGCCACGGCAGTACGACATCCAGCGTGTGGATGGCGTGCCGGAGGAGACCGTCAACCCGCCGCCGGCCGTGCTGGCGCGTATCGAGGCTGAGGCAGCCCAGGTGACGGCGGCGCGGGCCGGCGAAAGCCCGCTGGATGACTTTGCGGTGGATTTCCGCTGGCCGCTGACCGGCCCGGTGACGGGTGTGTTCGGCAGCCAGCGTGTCTATAATGGCGAGCCGAAACGGCCCCATTATGGTGTCGATATTGCTGCGGCCGTAGGGACCCCGGTGGTGGCCCCGGCCGGGGGAGTGGTGACCTTGGTCCACCCGGACATGTTCTACTCCGGTGGCACCCTGGTGATCGACCACGGGCATGGCCTGACCTCGACCTTCATCCACCTGCACCGCGTCTTGGTGGCCGTGGGTGAACGGGTGAAGCAGGGCGATGTGGTGGCCGAGGTAGGCCGCAGCGGCCGTGCCAATGGCCCGCACCTCGACTGGCGCATGAACTGGCGCGATCGCCGCCTCGACCCGGCGACCCTGGTCGGTCCGATGCCGGCCAAGTGAACGAACACAGGAAACGACACAGATGGCGCTCGACAAGAAACTGCTCACGCTGCTGGTGTGCCCGGTCAGCAAGGCCCCGGTGGAATACGACGAGGCGAAACAGGAGCTGGTATGCCGGGCTAGCGGCCTGGCCTACCCGGTGCGTGACGGCATCCCGGTGATGCTGGAGAGCGAGGCACGCAAACTCGGCGCTGACGAAGTGCTGCACAAGGCCTGAACGGGAATAGGGATGTCGACCGTCTTTGCAAAGATCATCGCCGGTGAAATACCGGCCGAGCGCCTGCATGAGGACGAACACTGCATCGTCATCCGTGACCTGCATCCGCAGGCGCCGGTGCATTTGCTGGTGATCCCGCGCAAGCCGATCCCGATGCTGTCCGGTGCCGATGACGGCGACCAGGCCCTGCTGGGGCATCTCTTGCTGGTGGCGCGCCGCATGGCGCAGGCACACGGCATCGGTGATGCCTTCCGGACCGTGATCAACAATGGTGCCGGTGCCGGCCAGAGCGTGTTTCACCTGCACCTGCATGTCCTGGGCGGCAAGGCCTTTGCCGAAGGCCGCCTGACCCGCTAATCACTACACCCTGCTGGCGAAACTACCGACATGAAAAGCGCAGAGATTCGTGAAGCCTTCCTGGCGTATTTCGAGGGCAAGGGTCACACCCGCGTCCCGAGCAGCTCGCTGGTGCCGGGCAATGACCC
>LAHR01001173.1_pt1 | contig 34072 bp, 30 predicted proteins | sample 329641 | NCBI WGS metagenome assembly LAHR01 (sample SAMN03275701, study PRJNA271635) | activated sludge metagenome | isolation source: Sample C-3 Sludge from acetogenic chamber (third chamber) of Anaerobic...
AGAACTGGTCGGGACGGCAGGATTTGAACCTGCGACCCCCACACCCCCAGTGTGGTGCGCTACCAAGCTGCGCTACGCCCCGAAAAAGAGCGGCGATGATACCCGAATCACCCCACCAAGTGAACTACGAACGCAGCTCGCGCAGCAGGTCCTCGAGCTCGACGATCATCTGCCGCAGCAGTTGCTTGTACGGCGTGGCCTCTTCCTTGCCCTGGTCACCGGACAGGCGCTGGCGGGCACCACCGATGGTGAAGCCCTGGTCGTAGAGCAGGTTGCGGATCTGGCGGATCAGCAGCACATCCTGCCGCTGGTAGTAGCGGCGGTTGCCACGGCGCTTGACGGGCTTCAGCTGCGGGAATTCCTGCTCCCAGTAGCGCAGCACATGGGGCTTGACCAGGCACAGCTCGCTCACTTCACCGATCGTAAAGTAACGCTTGCCGGGAATCGGGGGCAGTTCGGTCTCAGTGCTTGTGGCCGACATAGGCTTCTACCCTGGCCTTGAGTTTCTGGCCGGGCCGGAAAGTCACCACGCGCCGCGCCGTGATCGGGATCTCTTCCCCGGTCTTGGGGTTACGCCCCGGGCGTGACCGCTTGCTGCGCAGGTCGAAGTTGCCGAAGCCCGACATCTTGACCTGGCGATCCTGCTCCAGCGAGCGGGTGATCTCCTCAAAGAACATCTCGACCAGCTCCTTGGCCTCGCGCTTGTTCAAGCCAAGCTCCTCGAACAGCCTGTCGGCCATCTCGGCCTTGGTCAGCGCACCTTTATCGTTATCGTTGTTCATGCTCAGTTCCTTACCAAGGCCCCGAAGCGGGCCGTCACGCCGGTGACCACGGTATGCACCACGGCATTGACCTCGTCATCGGTCAGGGTGCGGCCGCCGTGCTGGAACACCAGGCCAAACCCCAGACTCTTCTTGTCATGGCCCAGCTCGGGGCCTTCGAACTGGTCAAAAACCTCCAGGGTCTTCAACAGCCCGCCGGCCCGCTGCCGGATGTCCGCCGCCACTTCGCTGGCGGGGATCGTGCGATCCAGCACCAGTGCCAAATCGCGGCGCGTCTCAGGAAAGCGCGATAACTCCTTGAAACTTGGCAGCTTTCCATCGGCAATCGTGTCCAAGCATAACTCAAAGAGGTAGGGAGTGCCAGCAAGCCCCAGCTGCTGCTGCACGAGGGGGTGCAGGGCCCCCAGCCAGCCCACCGGCTGGCCATCGAGCAGCACTTCCGCCGCCTGCCCCGGGTGCAGGGCGGCATGGCTGGCACGCCGGAAGGCGATTTCCCGCCCTGCCCCGGCAATGGCCAGCAGGGCTTCGGCATCGCCCTTGATGTCGAAGAAGTCGGCCGCCCGCCCCTTGCCGGACCAGTGCGCTGCCTGGGCCGGGCCGCAGCTCACCCCGGCAATCCGGCGGACCTGGGCTTCGGCAGCCACCCCCTGGAATACCAGCCCCAGCTCGAACAGGCGTACCCGCTGCTGCTGCCGGTCGAGATTGGCCACCGCCGCCTTCAGCAAGCCGGGCCACAGGGACAGGCGCATGGCTGCCATGTCGGAGGCAATCGGGTTCTGCACCTGCACGGCTGCCGCCTGCCCCATCACCTGCTGCTGCAGGGCCGGGTCGACGAAACTGTAGGTGATGGCCTCGCGGTAGCCGCGGTCGACCAGGAGATCGCGGTAACGGTCATCCGTCACCCGCGCTTCCGGCAGGGCCTGCAACTGCATGCGCAAGGACGGCGCTGCCACCGGCAGGTGGTTGTAGCCGTACACGCGGGCCAGCTCCTCGATCAGGTCGACCTCACGGCTGATGTCGAAACGCCAGGCCGGCACGGCCACCTGCCAACCCGCCGCAGCCGCCGTGCACTGGCAACCCAGCCGGTCGAGGATGCCGGTGACCGTAGCATCCGGCAGCGCCAGCCCCAGCACGGCGCTGATCGCCTCGCGGCGCAGGGTGACGGCGGGCACGGCCTGCGGCCCACTGCCGACATCCAGCACCGGGCCGGGCTGGCCGCCGGTGATGCCGAGCAGCAGGCACGTGGCACGCTCGATGGCACGCACCTGCCCGGACGGGTCGACGCCGCGTTCGAAACGGTGCGAGCTGTCGGTGTGCAGGCCGTAGTGGCGGGCCTTGCCGGCCAATGCGACCGGGTCGAAGAACGCCGACTCCAGCAGGATGTCCTGCGTGGCGGTACCGACACCGGATGCCTCACCGCCCATGATGCCGGCCAGCGCCAACGGCTGCTGGTGGTCCGCAATGACCAGCGCATCGGCAGACAGCTGCTTGTTGCTGCCATCGAGCAGAACCAGCGACTCGCCGGCCTGCGCCATCCGCACGCGGATGCCGCCTGCCACGCGGGCCAGGTCAAAGGCATGCATCGGCTGGCCCAATTCCAGCATCACATAATTGGTGACATCCACCACGGCATCGATGGAACGGATGCCGGCACGCCGCAGGCGCTCGCGCAGCCACAGCGGCGCCGGCCGGCTGATGTCGATGCCACGGATGATGCGCGCGGCATAGCGCGGGCAGGCGGCAGCGGCCTCCACCGCCACGGCCGGTGTGTCCGGGATCGTGGCCGGCACCGGCGTGAACTCGGGACAGCGCAACGCACTGCCGGCCAGCGCAGCCACTTCCCGTGCAAGACCCAGCACGCCCAGGCAATCCCCGCGGTTGGGGGTCAGGTCCAGCTCCAGCAGGCGGTCATCGAGTTGCAGGTAGTCGCGCAGGTCACGCCCGACCGGTGCATCAGCCGGCAATACGAACAGGCCGTCGGTGCGGTCCTCTAGGCCCAGCTCGGAGGCTCCGCACAACATGCCTTCGGATTCCACACCGCGCAGCTTCGCCTTGCGGATCTGCGTGCCATCCGGCAACTGTGCGCCGGTTTTCGCGAACGGTACCTTCAGGCCGGCGGCAGCATTCGGCGCCCCGCAGACCACCTGGAATGTCGTGCTGCCATCGGACACGCGGCACACCGACAGGCGGTCAGCCTCCGGGTGCTTGCCGCATTCGAGGATTTCACCCACCACGACACCACTGAACGCCGCTGCGGCCGGCAATACCGCATCGACCTCCAGCCCGGCCATGGTCAGTTGCCCGGCCAGTGCCTGTGCCTCCACCGGCTGCTGCAGCCATTCATTCAGCCATGCCACACTGATTTGCATGCATCCGCTCCTGTCCGGTCAGCCAAACTGCCTGAGGAAATCCACGTCATTCTCGAAAAACAGGCGCAGGTCATTGACGCCGTAGCGCAGCATGGCGAGGCGCTCAACCCCCATGCCGAAGGCAAAACCGCGGTAACGCTCGCTGTCGATACCGGCGTGGCGGAACACCTCCGGATGCACCATGCCGCAGCCCATCACTTCCAGCCAGCCACTGTGCTTGCAGACACGGCAGCCGCTGCCGCCACAGATCACACAGGCGATATCCACCTCGGCCGAGGGCTCGGTGAAGGGGAAATACGACGGGCGAAAACGCACGCCCAGCGGCTTTTCGAAGAAGGCCCCGAGGAACTCCTGCACCACGCCCTTGAGTTCGGCAAAACTGGTGTGCTCGTCCACCAGCAGCCCCTCGACCTGATGGAACATCGGCGTGTGGGTCACGTCGGAATCGCAGCGGTAGACACGGCCCGGGCAGATGATGCGGATGGGCGGCTGCGCCGACTGCATCACCCGCACCTGTACCGGCGAGGTGTGCGTGCGCAGCACCACGCCATCCTGCACATAGAAGGTATCGTGCATGGCGCGGGCCGGGTGGTGCGCGGGAATGTTGAGTGCTTCGAAGTTGTAGTAATCGGTTTCGATTTCCGGCCCTTCCGCCACCTCGAAACCGGCAGCCCCGAAAAAGGCACGGATGCGGCGGATCGTGCGCGTCACCGGGTGCAGGCTGCCCGGCAGTTCGCCGCGCCCCGGCAAGCTGACATCCACCTGTTCGCGCGCCAGCCGTTCGGCCACGGCAGCCGCATCCAGCACCGCACGCCGCTGCGTGATGGCATCCTGCAGGCGATCCTTGACCACATTGATGCCAGCCCCGGCCGCCGGCCGCTGATCAGGCGGCAACTGCCCCAGGCTTTTCAGCAATTCGGTGACGCGGCCTTTCTTGCCCAGCCAGGCCACGCGCACCTGTTCGAGTTCCGCCACCGATGTGGCTGCCGCCACGGCGGCCAGCCCTTCGGCAATCCAGGCATCCCGGTTTTCCATCAGTTCACCACCCTCGTGGAAACAAAAGGGGAAAGGACCCGCGCCCTTTCCCCCTTGATACTGCAGCGATCGCGGGGGCTTGCCCCGCCTATCCGCCTCAGGCCAAGGCGGCCTTCGCCTGGCCTACAACGGCCGCAAAGGCTTCCTTGTCGTTGACAGCCAGATCGGCCAGCACCTTGCGGTCCAGCTCGATATTGGCCTTGCGCAGGCCGGCAATCAGGCGGCTGTAGCTCAGGCCGTTGTCGCGGGCACCCGCATTGATGCGGACGATCCACAGTGCACGGAACTGGCGCTTGCGCTGGCGACGGTCACGGTAGGCGTATTGGCCGGCCTTGATGACCGATTGTTTGGCAACACGGAAAACACGGCTGCGGGCACCGTAGTAACCCTTGGCCTTGTTCATGATTTTCTTGTGGCGGCGATGTGCCGTTACACCACGTTTGACGCGAGGCATGGTTCTCTCCTTACCGGAATGGGGTTACGCGGTGATCAACGCAGGCGCAGCATACGCTCGACGCGGTTCAGGTCGGACGCATCGATATGGTCCGTCCCCCGCAGCTGGCGCTTGCGCTTGGTGGTCATCTTGGTAAGGATGTGGCTCTTGTTCGCGTGCTTGCACTTGATGCGGCCGCCACCGGCCAGCTTGAAGCGCTTTTTGGCCCCGCTATGGGTTCTTGCTTTCGACATGGTCTCTCACTCCGCATTAAAAGGTTAACGAAGCAACCACCCGGTTACTTCTTCTTTTTCGGGGTCATCACCATGGTGAGCTGGCGGCCTTCCATTTTCGGATGCTGCTCAACCACACCGTAGTCGGCCAGGTCGGTCTCAACGCGTTTCAGCAGTTGCATACCGAGTTCCTGGTGGGCCATCTCACGACCGCGGTACCGCAGCGTGATCTTGGCCTTGTCCCCGTGCTCAAGGAAACGTATCAGGTTGCGTAGTTTGACCTGATAATCCCCTTCTTCCGTCCCTGGGCGAAACTTGACTTCCTTGATGGTGGTGCGCACCTGTTTCTTGCGCGCCTCCGCCTGCTGTTTCTTCGTCTCGTACAGCTGCTTGCCGTAATCCATGATCTTGCAGACCACGGGATCGGCATCGGCAATCTGCACCAGGTCCAGACCTTCCGCTTCAGCCATTCGCCGGGCCTCGTCGATCGGGACGATGCCAACCTGCTGGCCGGCGGAACCGATCAGACGCACGTCACGCGCCCGGATGTCTTCGTTGAGGAGGTGCTTACGCCCCCCTTCCTGCTCGCGCTTGATGGTCATTCCTCCGAAACAATACGGCCGCGACGGGCCATTTCCCGGTCGAGGCGGGACAACAGGTCATCGGGTGACAGGCTGCCCAACTCTTCGCCGGTACGGGTCCGCACGGACACGGTACAGGTTTCCACTTCTCTGTCGCCCACGACCAGCAGGTACGGGACCCGCTGGATCGTGTGCTCGCGGATTTTAAAGCCGATCTTTTCATTTCTCAAGTCGGATTCCACCCTGAACCCCTTGTTTCGCAAGGTTTCTTCAACTTGCAGGGCCCAGGGGGCCTGTTTGTCGGTGATGTTCATCACCACGGCCTGCAGCGGGGCCAGCCACAGCGGGAAGCTGCCCTCGTAGTGCTCGATCAGGATGCCGATGAAACGCTCGAAGGATCCCAGGATGGCCCGGTGCAGCATCACCGGCACCTGGCGGGAGCCGTCCTCGGCCACATACTGGGCGTCCAGTCGGCCCGGCATCGAGAAATCGACCTGGATGGTGCCCACCTGCCAGACCCGGCCGATGCAGTCCTTCAGCGAAAATTCGATTTTCGGCCCGTAGAAGGCGCCCTCGCCCGGCAGCTCCTGCCAGGGCAGGCCCTTGGCATCCAGCGCCGTGGCCAGGGCCTGTTCGGCCTTGTCCCAGCTGGCATCCGAGCCGACCCGGTTGGGCGGCCGGGTGGACAGCCGGTAGAGGATGTCGGCAAAGCCGAAATCGGCATACACCTCGTGCAGGAAATCAATGAAATCAGAGACTTCCGACTGGATGTTATTCTCGGAGCAGAAGATGTGGGCATCGTCCTGGGTGAAGCCGCGCACGCGCATGATGCCGTGCAGGGAGCCCGAGGGCTCGTTGCGGTGGCAGGAGCCGAACTCGGCCAGGCGCAACGGCAGGTCGCGGTAGCTGCGCAGGCCCTGGTTGAACACCTGCACATGGCAGGGGCAGTTCATCGGCTTGACCGCGAAGTCACGCTCCTCGACCTGCAGGGTGAACATGTCCTTGCCGAACTTGTCGGCATGGCCGGATTTCTGCCACAGGGTGAAATCCACCACCTGCGGGGTGCGGATTTCCTGGTAGCCGCGGGCCTGCTGCCGGGCCCGCATGTACTGCTCGATCACCTGCCACAGGGCCCAGCCCTTCGGGTGCCAGAACACCATGCCGGGGGCTTCTTCCTGGGTGTGGAACAGGTCCAGCTTCTTGCCGATGCGGCGGTGGTCGCGTTTCTCGGCTTCCTCGATGCGGGTCAGGTAGGCCGCCAGCTGCTTCCTGTCCGGCCAGGCCGTGCCGTACACCCGCTGCAGCATGGCGTTGCGGGCATCGCCGCGCCAGTAGGCACCGGCCACCTTGGTCAGCTTGAAGGCCTTCAGCTTGCCGGTGGAGGGCACGTGCGGGCCGCGGCAGAGGTCCATCCAGTCGCCCTGGCGGTAGACGGAAATCGCCTCCCCCGCCGGCAGGTCCTGGATGATCTCGACCTTGTAGTGCTCGCCTAGGGCATCAAAGGCATCGATGGCCTGCTGGCGCGACAGCACCTCGCGCTGCACCGGCAGGTCGCTGGCTGCGATCTCCTGCATGCGGGTTTCGATGCGTTCGAGGTCTTCCGGCGTGAAGGCACGCTCGAAGGCGAAGTCGTAATAGAAGCCGTCCTCGATCACCGGGCCGATGGTGACCTGCGGGCCCGGGAACAGCTGCTGGGCGGCCATCGCCAGCAGGTGCGCGGTGGAGTGGCGGATGACCTCGAGGCCGTCCGGGTCACGCTCGGTGACGATGGCAAGGCTGGCATCGGCCTCCAGCCGGTAGCTGGTATCGACCAGGCGGCCGTCGACGCGGCCGGCCAAGGCCGCCTTGGCAAGGCCGGCACCGATACTGGCGGCGACTTCCGCCACGGTGACGGAGTGGTCAAACCGGCGCTGGCTGCCATCGGGCAAGGTAATGACGGGCATGGGCGACTCCTTGTGCCAGTGGTGGCCGCTACCAAAGGCCACGTGAAGGCTTCGATAAAAAAGGCACCGTGGGCGGGCTGCGCCACGGTGCCCCGGGATTGGTAGGCACGATCGGATTCGAACCAACGACCCCCACCATGTCAAGGTGGTGCTCTAACCAACTGAGCTACGTGCCTGCGAGGGGCGGCATTATATGCCGATGCCTCTCAGGGCTCAACCGCCTGTCCCGGCATCAGTGCCAGGCGCTCGCGCATGCCCGCCAGCCGGTCGCGCAGGGCGGCCGCCTGCTCGAATTCGAGGTTGCGGGCGTGTTCGTGCATGGCCTTTTCCACCCGGTCCATTTCGCGGCTCAGCGCAGCAGCCGACAGGTTTTCCCAGCCATCGTCCGTGCCGGCCTGTGCTGCCGGGGCCCGCCGCCCCTTGCCGCCGCGGGCCGGGGTACGCGCACCCTCCATCACATCCACCACCGCCTTGCGGATCGACTGCGGCGTGATGCCGTGTGCCGTGTTGAAGGCCTGTTGTTTTTCACGGCGGCGGGCGGTTTCCTCCATGGCACGCTGCATCGAGCCGGTCACCCGGTCGGCATAGAGAATGGCGCAGCCGTGCAGGTTGCGTGCGGCGCGGCCGATGGTCTGGATCAGCGAGCGGTCGGAGCGCAGGAAGCCCTCCTTGTCGGCGTCGAGGATGGCCACCAGCGACACTTCCGGCATGTCGAGGCCCTCGCGCAGCAGGTTGATGCCGACCAGCACGTCGAACACGCCCAGGCGCAGGTCGCGGATGATCTCCACGCGCTCGACCGTTTCGACGTCCGAGTGCAGGTAGCGCACGCGGATGCCGTGCTCGTGCAGGTATTCGGTCAGGTCCTCGGCCATGCGCTTGGTGAGCGTGGTCACCAGCACGCGGTGCCCCTCGCCCACCGTACGGTGGATTTCCGACAGCAGGTCTTCCACCTGCGTCGTGGCCGGGCGCACGATCACCTCGGGATCCACCAGGCCGGTCGGGCGCACCACCTGCTCCACCACCTTGCCGGCATGCGCCAACTCATACGGGCCGGGCGTAGCCGACACATGGATCGACTGCGGCGCAATGCGCTCCCACTCGTCAAAGCGCATCGGACGGTTGTCGAGTGCCGACGGCAGGCGAAACCCGTACTGCACCAGGGTTTCCTTGCGCGAGCGGTCGCCCTTGTACATGCCGCCAAGCTGCGGGATGGTCACATGCGACTCATCCACCACCAGCAAGGCATCCGGCGGCAGGTAATCGAACAGGGTCGGCGGCGGTTCGCCGGGCTGGCGCCCGGACAGGTGACGCGAGTAGTTTTCGATGCCGTTGCAGTAGCCGAGCTCACGCATCATCTCGAGGTCGAAGCGCGTGCGCTGTTCCAAGCGCTGCGCTTCCACCAGCTGGTCGGCGGCTTTCAGCACAGCCAGGCGCTCCTTCAGCTCCGCCTCGATGGCGTCGGTGGCGGCGAGCAGGGTGTCGCGCGGCGTCACATAATGCGATTTCGGATAGACGGTGTAGCGCGGCAGCCGGCGCAGGATCTCGCCGGTCAGCGGGTCAAATACCGACAGGCGCTCGATTTCGTCATCGTAGAGTTCGATGCGCACCGCCTCGCTGTCGGAATCGGCCGGGTAGATGTCGATCACATCGCCGCGTACGCGGTAGGTGCCGCGCCAGAAATCCACCTCGTTGCGCTCGTATTGCATCTCGGCCAGCCGGCGCAGGATGAAGCGCTGCCCCGCCCGCTCCCCTTTCACCAGGTGCAGGATCATGCCGAGGTAGGATTCGGGATCCCCCAGGCCGTAAATGGCCGAAACCGTGGCCACCACCAGGCAATCACGCCGCTCCAGCAAGGCCTTGGTGGCCGACAGCCGCATCTGCTCGATGTGTTCGTTGACCGAGGAGTCCTTCTCGATGAAGGTGTCGGAGGCCGGCACATACGCTTCCGGCTGGTAGTAGTCGTAGTAGGAGACGAAATACTCGACGGCGTTGTCCGGGAAGAACGCACGGAACTCGCCGTACAGCTGGGCCGCCAGGGTCTTGTTCGGCGCCAGTACCATCGTCGGGCGCTGCACGGTCTCGACCACCTTGGCCACCGTGTAGGTCTTGCCGGAACCGGTCACCCCCAGCAATACCTGGGCCGCGAGGCCTTCTTCCAGCCCGTTGCAGAGTTGGCGAATGGCTTCCGGCTGGTCCCCGGCCGGGGCAAACGGGGCTTTCATGACAAAGGGGCGGCTCATGGCGGCTCCGGGTTGTGTGCAGGCATCTTAGCGCTGCCCACGGCAGACCGGAATGCAGCGGTGAAAAGGCAGCGAATACACCCCGGCAACGGTTGACCCCCCCGACAGTCGCCATTAAGATACGCGTCCCGTTCCGCCTTAGCTCAGTCGGTAGAGCAACTGACTGTTAATCAGTGGGTCGCTGGTTCGAGCCCAGCAGGCGGAGCCACATGCAACAGGCCGTCCCCCAGGACGGCCTTTTTCATGGCTGCACGGTAGCCGCCAGGCCAGCCCCCCTTGCTATACTTCCCCCAAAAACCAGTGGGGACCCACCCATGAAGCGCACACTGCCCGCCCTCGCCCTGCTGCTCGCCGCCAGCATCCTCACCGCCTGCGGCGACGGTGTGAAGGCCCGCCTCGGCAATGCCGAAGCGCAGTACAACCTGGGCATGCGCTACCACGCTGGCATCGAGGAAGACCAGGATTACGCCACCGCGGTCACATGGCTGGAGAAAGCCGCCGAGCAAGGCCATGCCGGTGCGCAACACACCCTGGCCGGGCTGTATGCCAGGGGATTGGGCGTACCACAGGACTACCGCGCGGCAGCGCGCTGGTACACCCAGGCCGCCGAACAGGACATCGCCGCCGCCCAGTACGCCGTCGCCCGCATGCTGGCCCAAGGCCAGGGTGTGGCGCAGGACCTGGCGCAGGCCGCCAACTGGTACAAGAAAGCCGCTACCCAGGGCCTGGCCGATGCCCAGTACGAACTGGCCGATCTCTATTACCGGGGACAGGGCGTGCCGCAGATCTACGGCCAGGCTGCACACTGGTACACCAAGGCCGCCAACCAGGGCCATCCCGGTACGCAGAACAACCTGGCCGTCATCTATTACAAGGGCCTCGGCATGCCGCAGGATTACCAGCAGGCCCTGTACTGGTTCAAGCGCTCGGCCACCGCCGGCGACCCGGAAGCCCAGCACAACCTCGGCACCCTGTACCTCAACGGCCATGGCGTGGAAAAGGATGCCCGCCAGGCGGCACAGTGGTTTACCAAGGCTGCCCAGCAGGGCCTGCCGAAAGCCCAGCTGCAGCTGGGCTTCCTCTACCGCAAGGGCGATGGCGTGCCGCAGGAATACAAGCAGGCCTACATCTGGTTCACCATCGCAGCCGCCAGCGGCCATCCCGAGGCCTCCCGCTACCGCGACACCACGGCCCGCCACCTGACCACGGCAGCCGTGCAGCAGGCCCAGGCCGAGGCAGCCACGCTCTACCGCAGCATCGCAGAGTCAACAGCAGCCGCGCAGTAAGCCAGGCACTCAGTGCGCCGCCGCGGCAGGCCCACGCTGCCGCGCGGCATCGAGCTGGCCCTGCATCCAACCGTTCCATTCACGGATGAAACGGGCCACCCCACCGGGGTACTTGAGGTTGATCAGCGCGCGTGCGTCGAATGCATCCGGCGCACGGCCCGCCGCATGGATCATGTCGCGCAGGATACGGCGACGGGCCTCGTCCACCAGGAAGAAATGCACCACCCCCCAGGCCAGCGCATACATCTCCCCCTGGCGGTCATCTTCCAGGCCGTGCCATTCAGCCACCGGCATCCTCAGGAAACGCTCCAGCCCGGGCAGGGTGTCCCCCTGCCGCATGGCCGCCAGGCGGGTCAGGTGCCCTCCCGGAATACCAAGGTGGAGCATGCCATCCTGCAGGCTGATCGTCTCGAAGTTTTCGGCCAGCCCCTCGTTGATCCAGATCGGCGCTCCCGTCACACGCAGGCGCAAGATGGCGTGCGAGACTTCGTGCAACAAGGTGGCCAGGGTCTGTGGCCAGCGCTCGCGGGCCAGCACATAGGACTCGTTGCGGTCCGCCACGTAGAAGCCGATCACGCTGTACGAACGCAGACCCGTCAAGGCCGTGCGCAATGCATGGAATTTTTCCGGGTTGCCCACCAAAGTGGCGTGGATCGGGAACGCACGGCCACGCGGCCATTCGAACAGCTGCTCGTACAGCGCATAGACCAGGCGGATTTTCTCCTCGGCCTCGGCCTGCTGCTCCGGCTGCAGCGGCATGTCGATGCCACGCAGGGTGATCGTCACACGCTCGCGCAGGCCATCGGGATCGAGGCTGCTGAAAAACAACCGACTGGATACCGTATTGGCCACCGGTTGCCCGCTGAGATCCTCGTACGGCAGGTTGGCCGGCGGCTTGTCGCCAAAATGCACGCGCCCCTTGCCATCCACCCAGTGGTAGATGCCGGCCTGTGCCGGCCAGGCCAGCCACAGGCCCAGCAGGATTGCCCAGGTGCGTTTCACGCAGGCATTACCCGTAGCTGCGCTGGAACGCCGCCAGGAAATCGTCGAGGCGATCGGCAGGGAGGTGATTGATGCCAGCTGCAGCAGCACGGCCGCCACCGGAAGGAAACTGCCGGCACAGCGCATCGGCGCCCTCACGGCGGTTCAGCGGTGCACGCACGCTGACCACATAGCTGTCATCTGCCGTGGCCGACAGCACCGCATGCGCACGATCCGGTGCGTCATTGGTGAGGTCATTGCTGAACACCCCGCTGATGCGCCGCGCCCAGGGCTGGTCCGGCAGGACATAGACCGCCAGGCGATCGGTTTGCTGCACCGGCCCGAGCTTGCGCACGGCCTCGGAATCACCGGCATAGCCCTGCTGCAGCCGGCAGAACGTTGCTGAACGCTCGCGCACGGCCACCAGCGGATCCCCCAGCATGTACAGCTCGCGGTACAGGGCAGCCGGATGGAAATGCAGGTCTTCCAGCGCCGGGCCATAGCCGTTGTAGTTGACCAGGATGCCGAGTTCGCGCAGCGCAGCACGGTCCTGCGCCGGCATCCCAAGCGTGTCGGCCAGCGCTTCGGCACTGGCATCGAGGTTGTCACCATAGGCACCGGCAATGGCCCATGCGGCATGTGCCCCTTTCAGGTAGCCGTTCACCAGCAGGCTGGTGCAGACCTCGGGCGCCGTATTGATGCGTGCCTGCAGGCGCGGGTGCTGCGGGACATCACCGGCAAAATGGTGATCGACATAAAACACCGAAGCACCGGCTTCCAGGGCTGCCAGCACCGCCTCGCGGTTCTTGTCGAAGGACACATCCAGCACGGTCACCTCGTCACCCGCCGCGATGGCTGCGGTGCCGACCAGTTCGATGTCGCGCTTGACGCCGGTGACCAGCCGCTGCTCACGCGGTGCCTGCAGGCGCAACTGCAGCAAGGCACAGATGCCGTCTGCATCACCGTTGAAGATATCGACCACTGCCATGCCTACAACCCCAGTCGCTTGAAAATGGATTCCGGTATGTGGCGGATGACCAGCATGATGGCGCACCAGAACCACGGCAGGTACACCACATTGCGGCGACGGTCGATGGCACGCACGATGCCAGCACCGATGCTGGCCGGCTGGGCCCACAGCAGGCCTTTCGGCAGGTGCGCGGTCATCGGTGTATCGACAAACCCCGGCTTGATCGTCACCACATGCACCCCGGACCTGAACAAGCGGTTGCGCAGGCCGGCCAGGAAAGTACTCACCATGGCCTTGGCACTGCCATAGACATAATTGGATTGCCGCCCGCGGTCACCGGCCACCGAGGTAATCACCGCAATGGTGCCACGGCGCTGCGCCTCCATGCGGTTGGCAAACTCCGTCAACAGCGAAATCGTGCTGAGGGCATTCGATTCGATCTCGTGCAGGGCCGTGGCGTAACTTGCCTGCGAGGCAGCCTGGTCGCCCAGCGTGCCGTGCGCCACCAACACGGTGTCGACGCCCCCCCAGGCCACAAAAGCCCGGTCCACCAGGGCCGGGTGCCCTGCCGTGTGGTTGAGGTCAGCCACATCGGTGATCACCGCCGCGGCACCGCGCAGGCGCAGGTCATCTGCCACGGCCTGCAGCTTGCCGGCATTGCGGCCGACCAGGAACAGGCGATCCCCGCGCGCAGCCCACAGGCGTGCCGCGGCTTCTGCCATGGCCGACGTTGCACCAATCACCACGACATTCGCCATCACTCGCCTCCCTTGCCGGATACACGCGCCCAGAAGCCGGACTGGATGCCCGGGTCGCGCAAACGCTCAAGCTGTTCCCACTGCGGGTAACTCGCCTGGAACTGGCGCGGACCCACATGGGCATCCTTCGCCGGGTAGAAACGCCCGCCTTCGGCCGCCACAATCGCATCCAGCTGCGCAAACAGGTGCTGCGTGGTTTCACCGTGATTGGGGAAATCCAGCGCCAGCGTCACCCCGGGCATCGGGAAGGATACCAACCCCGGCGAGGCAATGCTGCCGAAGACCTTCAGCACGGCAAGGAACGATCCGGTGCCCGAGTCGGCAATGCGCTGCAGCATGGCACGCACGGCAGCCGGGCCAGCGTCCATCGGCACCACGCACTGGTATTGCAGGAAACCTTTCGGCCCGTACATGCGGTTCCAGTGGGTGATGCTGTCGAGCGGGTAGAAATACGGGTCGAAATGCACGCGATGGCTGCGGCCGGCAGGCACCGGCTTGCGGTAATACAGGGCATTGAAGGCCCGCAGCGACAGCCCGTTGACCAGCGAAAACGGCGGCGTGAACGGCACCGACAGGCGCCGGCGCCGCAGTGGCACATCGGCATCGGCATGGTTGGCCCGCATGAACAGGCCCCGGCCGAGGCTACTGCCACGCGCCGTGCAATCCACCCAGGCCACGGTGTATTCGTGCTGGCCAGAGTCGGCGGAAATCGCAAAGAAATCGTCCAGCGTGCGGAAACGCAGCACTTCCTCATCCATGGCATTGCCGCCGATGCGGCGCAGGCGCAGGTCCGCCCAGGTGATGAAGCCGGTCAGGCCCATGCCGCCGATCGTGGCCCGGTAGAGTTCGGGATTCCCTGTGGCGGTGCACAGCAGCCGGCTGCCGTCAGTACGCAGCAGTTCAAAACCGTCGACAAAACGGCCAAAGGTTCCTGCCTGGTGATGGTTCTTGCCGTGCACATCATTGGCGATGGCACCGCCCACGGTGATGTACTGCGTGCCCGGTGTCACCGGCAGGAACCAGCCGCGCGGCACGAAATGCTGCAGGATATCGGCCAGTAACACGCCCGCCTCGCAGCGCAAGACGCCGCTGTCGGGGTCAAAGGCCATGAAGCGGTCCAAGCGCCGGCTGCCCACCACCTCGCCACCCGGCAACAGGCACACATCCCCGTAACTGCGGCCGTTGCCGAACGGCAGCAGCAGGCCCTGTGTCGCCGGCAGGCAGGAAAACCGGTCCGGCAATTCCCTGCCCTGCTGGTCAATGGCCGGGTAACCGCCCCAGGAACGGTAGCGGCCGGCCATTACGAGGCCAGCAACAGGATGAGGCCCATGCACAGCGCCGTATAGCGGCTGACCGGATCCTTGATGGCAAACACGATCGGGTCATCGTGCATCCGGCCGCGGTGCGTCATCAGCCAGATGCGGCTGATCCAGTACAACATCACCGGGCACAGCAGCCACAGGCCTTCGGCGTGGGCATAGAGGTTCGTGACGTTTTCGCTGTTGATGTACAACGCCATCACCAGCACCGACAGGTAGCCACTGGCCGTACCCAGCGACAGCAGGATGGGCAGGTCGTCCACGCAGTAGCCACGTCCCTTGAGCACGCCAGCCTCCGGCATGTCCCGTAGTGGCAGCAATTCCGTATAGCGCTTGACGATGGCAAGGCTCAAGAAGACGAACACCGAAAACGCCACCAGCCAGAACGACACATCCAAGCCGGTGGCCACTGCACCACCCACGATACGGATGGTATACAGGCCTGCCAGCATGACCACATCGACAAACAACAGGCGCTTCAGCCAGAACGAATACGCCAGCGTCAGCAGGTAATACAGTGCAATTACCAGCGCAAACGGCATCGACACGAAGCACGCCGCCAGGCCGAGGCCGGCCAGCAGCAAGAACGGGAACAACAGCAAGCCTGCGACCAGCGGCATGTCGCCGCAGGCCATCGGGCGGCGGCATTTGCTGCGGTGGTGGCGGTCATCATCGAGGTCCAGCATGTCGTTGAGCAGGTACACGCTGGAGGCACACAGCGAAAATGCCAGGAAGGCCAGCACGGCCAGGCCGAGCATTGCCGGGTTGCCGACTTCGTGCGACATCACCAGCGGCACCAACACCAGGCAGTTCTTCACCCATTGGTGCAGGCGCAGTGCCTGCGCCCAGGTGCGCCACGACATGCCACCCGTCCTGAACCATTCGCCCGCCTGCGCCCCCTGCGCGCGCGCCCGGCGGGCAAACGCGGCATTGCCGGTGGCCACATGGGCGGTATGGGCGACTTTCCAGACCGGCAGGTCGGCGCGGTCATTGCCGATGTAGTCGAATCCCTGCGGCCCATAGCGGGCCACGAGTACAGCAGCCTTGCGGGCGGCCTTGAGGTTGGTAGCCGCGTCACTGGCCAGCACCTCGTCAAACAGGCCGGTACGCGCTGCCAGGCCTTCGGCCAGCGGGCGGCTGGATGCCGTTGCCAGCACCAGCCGGCGCCCGGCCTGCTTCTGCTGCTGCAGGAAATCGACGACCGGCCTGGACAGCGGAATCACCGTCATGTCCGGCTGGCCACACCCGGCGAGCCGGGCCTTCAGCACGGCGCGCCCCTGCAGCAGCCAGAACGGCAGCAACAGCAGGCACCACGGCCGGTTGCGGATCGCACGCAGCAAGGATTCCAGCAGCATATCGGTGCGGATCAGCGTGCCATCCATGTCGACGACCAGTGGTCGCTGGTGAACAGTATCCATCAGTCCTCCCCGGGCGGCAGGGTATCCGGGATTACCTGCCGGAACGACAACACGGCAAAGGGTAGCAAACCCAGCAATACGGCAAACCAGAGGGTGGCAATGCGGCAAACCAGGGTGGCAGCCGCAGCCTCCGGCACCGGCACGCCCATTTCCAGCAGCAACCAGTACATGACCACCTCGGCCGCACCCAGGCCACCGGGGATGAAGGACAGTGCCCCGGCCAGCACCGCCACGGCATAGGCACTGATCGCCAACGGCAGCGGCACATCCACCCCCATGTACTGCAGTATCAGGTACAGGCCAAGGCCTTCAGCCCCCCAGGACAGCAGGCCAAGGCCCAGCCCGCCATACAGGAAACGGGTTTTCAGCAGGCGCGAGGAGCCGCGCAGCATGTCCGCCAGCTGGCCTGCCAGGGTGCGCAGGCGCAGCAGGGGCATCCGGTTGCCCATGCCCTGCACCAGGCGCTCGACGAAACCCTTGCGGATCGCAACCACCACGGCCGCCACCACCAGCAGGGTGCCGATGGCATAACTGCGCACCTCCGGCATGGACAGGGCGGCCACGGTCGTCAGGATCGCAATGGTCAGCACATCCACCAGGCGCTCGACGAACAAGGCCGACAGGCTGTGTGAGTAACGCACGCCGTGGCGTTTCAGGTACAGCGATCGCACCGCCTCCCCGACCTTGCCCGGCGTGGTGGTCAGCGCAAAGCCGGCCAGGTAAATCGCCAAGTGCTGCCTGGTCGGCACCAGCAGGCCCGCCAGGCGCCGGATGTACAGCTGCCAGCGCAGGAAACGCAGCAGGTAATTGAGCAGCGACAACCCCAGGATGGCGGCCCAGCCGGCCAGCGTCAGGCGTTGTACGGCACCCAGTATCGCCTGCCGGTCCGCAACCCCCAGGAACAGCAGGTACAACACGGCGGCCAACACGGCCGACACCAGCAAAGCGACCAGGAAACGTCTCACCATCAGGTATCCAGCCAGGAAATGCGCGCGTCAGTTGTGGCGCTTGCGCTTGTTGTGCACGAACAGCGACGTGACTTTGTCGTCCGGTGGCGTGGGTTCCGGCTGCCCGGCACCCCGTTCGATCCACACGCGATCCGACTGGCCCAACGGCCCCAAAACACCGCATGCCGAATGCAGGATGCCACTGACGGCAGTGCAGTCGTAATCATCGCAGGCCTGCTGCAGGCGGGCCAGGAGATCCTTCATGCCCTCATTGCCCAGGCTGGCCTCGTGTGCCCGCATGATCATGGGGTGCCCGGTACCGGTCACATTGTCCCCCAGCACCAGTTCCTCATAGAGCTTTTCGCCGGGGCGCAGGCCGGTAATCCGTATCTCGATGTTGCCATCCGGGTGATCCGCATCCTTCACCTCATACCCCAGCAAGCGGATCATGCGGCAGGCCAGGTCATAAATGCGGATCGGCTCACCCATGTTGAGCACGAACACATCGCCACCGCGCGCCATGGCGCCGGCCTGCAATACCAGCTGGGCTGCTTCCGACACCGTCATGAAGTAGCGGATGATTTCCTTGTGGGTCACGGTGACCGGACCACCGGCTTTGATCTGTTCACGGAACAGCGGTACTACCGAACCGGACGATCCCAGCACATTGCCGAAGCGCACCATGCAGAAACGCGTGGTCGACTGCCCGGCCGACAGGCCCTGCAGCACGCTCTCGGCCAGGCGCTTGGAGGCCCCCATCACATTGGTCGGGCGCACTGCCTTGTCGGTCGATACCAGCACGAAGGTACTGGCACCGCCGTCGATGGCAGCACGGGCCGTTTCATAGGTGCCAAACACATTGTTGCGGATGCCTTCGATGGCATTGAATTCGACCATCGGCACATGCTTGTAGGCGGCAGCGTGGTAGATGGTATCCACAGCGAAGGTGCTGATCACGCGGTAGACACGCTCGTAATCCTGCACCGACCCCAGCAGCGGCACCAGCTCCACCACCCGGCCTTGCCGCGCCAGCTGTTCGCGCAGTTCCTGCTCGACCTGGTACAGGGCATATTCGGACTGTTCGAACAACACCAGCCGTTCCGGGTTGACCTCGACAATCTGCCGGCACAACTCCGAACCGATGGAGCCCCCTGCTCCCGTCACCATCACCGAACGATCCTCGATGCACTGGCGGATCAGGTCGGTACGCGGCGCCACCGGGTCACGGCCCAGCAGGTCCTCGAGATCCACATCACGGATGTCCTCGACATCGGCATCGCCGCGTACGAGGTCGGCAAACGAGGGAACCGTGCGGACATACACCGGCAGGTTGATCAGCTGGTTGATGATTTCGCGGCGGCGCTTGCGCCCGATGGCTGGCACCGCCAGCAGTATCTGTGCCACGGAAAACTCGCGCACGATCTGCGGCAGGTCGTGCGGGCTGCGCACCAGCACACCGTTGATGACGCTCCCCTGCAGCGAACGGTCATCATCGACAAAACAGACGGCGCGGTATTCATCGCCCTGCATCAGGGCAGTCAGCAACTGCCGGCCGGCCGAACCGGCACCGTAGATCACCACGCCATCGGTCTGCGTCGCCATGCGGTGGTGGTACCAGGCCCGTACCGCCAGCCGTGTGCCGCCGATCAGCAGCAGTGCAATCGACCAGTACAGGAACAGGAACAGTGGCGTCAGTTCGCGCGTGAATACCAGTACGGCAAAACCGGACACCAGGGCCGACAGGCTGACGCCTTTCATGATTGCCAGGATGGCCTGGTGGCCCATGTAACGGATGACGGCCCGGTACAGGCCCTGGCGCAGGAAGATGTATTCGCTGCACAACAGTGATACCACGACCGCCGCCAGCTGGGGCAGGGCCAGCTGCCCGTCCAGCTTGCCCAGTGACAGGTACCAGGCCAGCCACAGCGACAGGGGCACGAACAGGGAATCCAGCGACAGCAATGCCATCTGCCGGGTATTGCGCGGCAGTTCTGCCAAACGCAACAGCAGGGTGTGCGCAAGGGCAGCCATGCCGCCCGCCTGTCGTTTCAGCCAACCTGGGAACACCGGGAATTACCGCCTGGCACCGTCTTCTGGGTTAATTATGGAATAACTTCCTGTTTTTATTTTTGTTTTTTTCCAAGGGCGGGAGTGTAAAACAAGCCGGCGGTCGACACCAGCCGGCTAAACTGGCTAAACCGGCTCAGCCGGCCGGACGGCGTGCCAGTGCGGCACGGCCCGCCCACCAGGCCAGCCCCAGCCCGCCATAGGCCACACCGGCCATCGCCCAGGCCAGCCCCGCTTGCCGGCTGGCGACCCAGGCCAGTGGCAGCAACCACAGCAGGTTCACCGCCAGCAGCAGGGCCAGCACCGGCCGGTGGCCACCCAGCCGCCGTGCCAGGGCCTGGTACAGGTGTGCCCGGTGCGCACTGGCCAACGGTTCACCGCACCAGGCACGCCAGGCCAGGGTCAGGCTGGCATCGGTGACGAAGACCGCCACCAGGATCACCCACACGGCCACGGCCGTCCCGCCGGACAGCCACAGCGGGGCCGACAGGGCAAACCCCAGGAACAGGCTGCCCGCATCGCCCATGAAGACCTTGGCCGGCGGCAGGTTCCAGGCCAGGAAGCCGGCCAGCACCGCCACCTGCACCAGGCCGGCAAGCCCGGCCCCCGGGGCCGCTGCCGACAGGCCGATCCAGGCCAGCCACACAAACAGGGCCTCACTGGCCGCGAACCCGTCGAGGCCATCCATGAAATTGAACAGGTTGATGAACCAGGCCTGGGCCAGTACCCCGGCCAGCCACAGCAGCCACAGCAGCCCTGCCGGCAAGGCATCGTGCTGGGCCAGCACCCCGGCTGACCAGGCCGCCACCACCAGGCACTGCACCAGCAGGCGGCTGCCGGCCGACAGGCCGCGGCGGTCATCCAGCCATCCCAGCAGGGACAGGGACAACGCTGCCAGTGACCACAGCAGCCAGATCCTGGCCAGGTGGCCCTGCCATACCAGCCCCAGCGTCACCAGCGTGGCCACCACGGCAAACACCAAGCCGGCCCCGGTCGGCGTGGGCTGCTGGTGCGAGCTGCGTGCCGATACCGCAGCAACCCAGGAGCGCCGGCGTGCGTGGCCGATGAAAGCACCGACACCTGCCAGCGTCGCCAGCGCCGCCAGGCAAAGCCACGCTCCCGTCGCTGCAATCACCTCACCCACCGGCACCACTCCTGAAGCCAAAACGCCATTATAGGATTGACCAGCATGAAAAAGGGCGCCCGCAGGCGCCCTTGGGCGATCAACGCAGCTGCGTCATTGCAACACGATGCGCGACCGGTTCTGGTCCAGCAGGGACTGCCCAATGCCCTTGACCTCCAGCAGCTCATCGGCGCTCTTGAAGGCACCGTGCTGCTTGCGGTAGTCGACGATCGCCTGCGCCCTGGCCGGCCCCACCCCCACCAGGCCCAGTGCCAGCGTTTCCGCCGGGGCCGTGTTGATGTTGACCTGCTGCACGGCCACTGCCGGCTTCACCGCCGGCTTGGCCGTTTCGGCCCAGGCTGGCAACGCCAGCTGCATCAGCACGGCCAGCAGCAGTGCCGATACGGCATGGATCAGGCCCGGTTTGCTTCCCTGCACTCGTTTCATCGCGTTCATTGCTTCCTCCTTGGATGGCTCGCGGCACCCGTTGTGGGTGCGCGCGCAGTCTACGGAGGGCACCTGCGGATTAGCAGCCGGCGATCTCTGCAGTGATCGTGCGAAGTGTGCGCAACGGATCCGCAGCGCGTGTCACCGGCCGGCCGATGACGAGGCAACTGGCACCGGCCCGCAACGCATCGGCCGGTGTGGCCGTGCGTGACTGGTCATCGGCCGCATCACCGGCCGGGCGTATGCCCGGCGTCACCAGCACCGGGTTGCTGCCGAGCTCACGCCGCAGCAGGCTGGCTTCCTGCGCCGAGCACACCAGGCCCTGCAGGCCGGACTGCATCGCCAGCCGGCCCAGCGCGAGCACGGTATCGGAGGGGCTGCCGGCGATGCCGATCTCGGCCAGGTCTTCCGGCCGGTGGCTGGTCAGTACCGTCACCGCCGTCAGCAGGGTGGAAGAACCGACACAGGCCCGGGCTGCCGCTTCCATCATGCGGCGGCCACCCAGTGCATGCACATTGACCATCCAGACACCGAGGTCGGCGGCGGCAGCCACGGCACCGGCCACGGTAGTGGGGATGTCGTGGAACTTGAGGTCGAGGAAAATACCGAAACCACGCTGCTGCAGCACACGCACGGCATCCGGCCCGCAGCGGGTGAACAACTCCTTGCCCACCTTGACGCGGCACAATGCCGGGTCGAGCCGGTCCGCCATCGCCACCGCCTCGTCCAGCGACGGGAAATCCAGCGCCACGATGATGCGTGGCCCCATGACCGAATCCTTGCCTGCCACCATTGCCTAGTCCCCTTCCATGCCGCGAATGCGTGCCACCGTCCCCCAGGTGCTGCAGCCCGGGCACTGCCAGTGCAACTGCGCACCGCTGAAACCGCAGCGGCTGCACTGGTACGCAGGCCGCCCCTGCAACAGGTGGTCGATCATGCCGGTGACCCATTGCAGCGGATCACGGGCCTTGCCGCTCACCTCCGGCACATGCAGGTTGAGCACGGCCTGGATGCCACGCAGGCTGGGACGCTGCCGCACCTGCTCGGTCACCAGGGCGCTGGCCTGGTCGGCCTGCCCGGCACCGTGCAAACTCCCTACGGCCTTCAGTACCACCGCCAGTGACGGTTCACGCTGCAAGGACTCCAGCAGGAACGGCACGAACGCCGCGTGCTCGCCCGCCGCCACAAAAGCCTGCTCCAGCGCATCGACCAGGTCCGGCACGGCCTGCGGGCAGCTGCGGGCATACCCGCACAGGCCCTGCAAGGCGGCTGCCGGATCACCCAGCGCCCGGGTGGCCTGCGCCATCAGGATGGCGGCCCGCAACGAGGACGGATCCGTCTGCAAGGCGCGCAGCAATTGCCGGCGCGCCATGGCCGGCTTGCCGGCCGCCAGGGCCTGCCCGGCCAGTTCGCAGTGGTAATGGGCCGTTGCCACCTGCAGGGCTGCCTCACCGGAGGCATCCCGGCAACGCTGCAACACCATCAGGCGTTTTGCCACATGGATGGCCTTGCCCCATTCACGGCCGGCTTCATACAGCGGCAACAGCTGTTTCAGTGCGGCGGCCTCGAAGGCACCACCGGCCGGCAGCACTTCGCGGAAAATGCGCTCGGCGCGGTCCAGCCAACCCGAGGCAGCATAGTCGCGCCCCAGTTCCAGCCGCGCCATGGCCCGCTGCGAGGGCCCCAGGCCGCGATGCTCCAGCAGGTTCTGGTGGATACGGATGGCGCGGTCCACCTCGCCGCGGCGGCGCAGCAAGGTGCCAAAGGCAAGGTGCGTTTCCAGCGTGTCGGGGCGCACGGCCAGCCCCTCGATGAAGGCTTCCAGGGCCGAGTCGGGTTGCTCGTTCAGCAGGTAATTCAGGCCTTCGGAGACGGGCAGCGCCGCCTGCCGTCCCGGTCGTGGCCATTCCGCACGGCGATGGCGCACGCCCAGCCACCAACCACTGGCAATGGCCGCCAGCAGCACCAGGAACAGCAGGACGGTGTTGTTCATGCCGCCGTGTCCCGCCGGCGCCGGCGGGTACGGATGGCAGCAGCGATGCCCGACAGCAGCCAACCCAGCAACAGGCCGGCTGCAAATGCCGCGAAGACCCACCAGGACAGGTGATGCTGCGCCAGTGTCACCAGCACCAGGTCGAGCGGGACCGGGGTGTCATTCAGCACGGCAAACAGGAAGGCCCATGCCAGCAACAGCACGGCCAATACCAGCCAGAAAACGCGCCTGAGGGATTTCATCGCCGGGGCTGTTCCTTATCGTGATCGTGGGTAGCGGGAAAGCACTGGCCCGCCAAACGCCAGCCTCACCCGGTCACGCGCCTGCGTTGCCGTCCTCGCCGCCATTGACGCGCTCACGCATCTCCTTGCCGGGCTTGAAATGCGGGACATACTTGCCGGTGAGTTCGACCGTTTCGCCGGTCTTGGGATTGCGCCCCTTGCGCGGGGCACGGTAGTGCAGGGAAAAACTGCCGAAGCCGCGTATCTCGATACGCCGTCCGGATGCCAGGGTAGACGCCATGTGTTCCAGCATGGTCTTGACCGCCAGCTCGACGTCCTTGACGCTGAGTTGGCTCTGCCGGGCGGTGATGCGCTCGATCAACTCCGACTTCGTCATGCCTGACGCCTTTTTTCTTTCAAGAACAGGTAGTTACTATAAACCAGCAACGCTCTTTCAGCCAGTCGGGGCACCCCCGGGCGGGGGTGCCCCGTGCTGCAGTGCTTACTCCGAGGCTTCCTGGTTGCGGCTTTCCATCTTCGCCTTGATCAGGTCACCCAGCGTGGTCGGCTGTACCGTCGTCTCGCTGTCACGGTGCTGCTGGATGGCTGCCTTCTCGTCGTCGACATCCTTCGACTTCACCGACAGGCTGATCACGCGGTTCTTGCGATCCACGCTGATGATCTTGGCTTCCACCGTATCGCCTTCCTTCAGCACGTTACGGGCATCCTCGACCTTCTCGCGGCTCAGTTCCGATGCCTTCAGGGTCGCCTCGACATCATCGGCCAGCACGATGGTGGCTGCCTTGGCATCCACTTCCTTGACCGTACCGGTGACGATGGCGCCCTTGTCATGCTCGGCCACATAGTTGGAGAACGGATCCGAATCCAGCTGCTTGATGCCCAGCGAGATACGCTCACGCTCGGGATCCACGGACAGGATCACGGTTTCGATTTCCTGACCCTTGGTGTAGCGGCGCACGGCTTCTTCACCGGCTTCGTTCCAGGACAGGTCGCTCAGGTGCACCAGGCCATCGATACCGCCATCCAGGCCAATGAAGATGCCGAAGTCGGTGATCGACTTGATGGTGCCGGAGATCTTGTCGTTCTTGTTGTGCTTGCGCGAGAACTCGTCCCACGGGTTTTCGTGGCACTGCTTGATGCCCAGCGAAATGCGGCGGCGGTCCTCGTCGATGTCGAGGATCATCACATCCACTTCGTCGCCCAGCGACACCACCTTGGACGGGTGGATGTTCTTGTTGGTCCAGTCCATTTCGGAGACGTGTACCAGGCCTTCCACGCCCTCTTCCAGCTCGGCGAAACAGCCGTAGTCGGTCAGGTTGGTGATGCGGGCCTTCACGCGGCTCTTCTCGGGGTAACGCTGCTTGATGCTGACCCAGGGGTCATCACCCAGCTGCTTGAGGCCGAGCGACACGCGGTTGCGCTCACGGTCGAACTTGAGGATCTTGACGGTAATCTCGTCACCGACCTGCACGATCTCGCTCGGGTGCTTGATGCGCTTCCAGGCCATGTCGGTGATGTGCAGCAGGCCGTCGACGCCACCGAGGTCGACGAATGCGCCGTAATCGGTGAGGTTCTTGACCACACCCTTCACGGTCATGCCTTCCTCGAGGTTCGACAGCAGGGCATCACGCTCGGCACTGTTGGCTTTCTCCAGCACGGCGCGGCGGCTGACCACCACGTTGTTGCGCTTGGCATCGAGCTTGATGACCTTGAATTCGAGCGGCTTGCCTTCGAGGTGCGTGGTATCGCGCACCGGGCGCACGTCGACGAGCGAGCCCGGCAGGAACGCGCGGACGGTGTCGATGTCGACGGTGAAACCGCCCTTGACCTTGCCGCTGATGATGCCCTTGATGATTTCCTCGTTCTCGTAGACGGTCTCGAGTTTTTTCCAGGCTTCGGCGCGCTTGGCTTTTTCACGCGACAGCCGGGTTTCGCCGTAGCCGTCTTCGACGGTCTCCAGCACGACCTGGACTTCGTCACCGATGCCCAGGTGGAATTCGCCATTGTCATCGAGGAACTGGACACGGGGGATCACGCCTTCGGATTTCAGCCCGGCGTGCACGGTGACCCAGTCACTGTCGATATCGATGACCACGCCGGTCACTACGGAGCCCGGCACCATATCTACTGTCTTGAGGCTTTCCTCAAACAGTTCTGCAAAGTTTTCCTTCATGGGATTCATTTACCTGGATTGTCACGGCCTGGCGGGGAACAGCGGCCGTTGGCAGCGCGTTCACCATGCCACCAGCGGGCACGGGCCTTGTTTCATTTCGCTGCCGGCGACCCAATGCTGGTTGGGGTGGCCGCTGGCAGCACCTGGCGGCCGAAGCCGCTCTTCCTCCCTGCGCCTACCGGCAGAGCCCCCGTTCACGGGCCAGGGCGAGTACGGTGTTGGTCACCGCAGCGATGTCCATGCCGGTGGTATCGACGACCACCGCATCCGCTGCCGGCACCAGGGGTGACACGGCTCGCTCCCGATCCCGCTCATCACGGGCCTGCAGATCACGCAGAAGGGCGGCGACATTAACACTTTCACCCTTTGCTTTCAACTGGTTATGGCGCCGGCGGGCACGCTCCTCAGCACTGGCGGTCAGGAACACCTTGAGCGGCGCATCCGGGAACACCGCCGTGCCCATGTCACGGCCGTCGGCGACCAGGCCCGGTGGCTGGCGGAAGGCGCGCTGGCGGTCCAGCAGGGCGGCGCGCACCGCCGGGATGGCCCCCATTTTCGAGGACATCATGCTGGCTGCCTCGGTGCGGATGGCCTCGGTGACATCGCTGCCGTCCAGCCATACCCGGGTGCCCTCGCCCACCGGCTCGAACACCACCTGCATGCTGCCGGCCAGCCGGGCCGCCAGGGCCGTATCGCCGGCCTCCCCGCCCGCCCGCACCAGTGCCACCCCCACCAGGCGGTAGAGGGCGCCGCTGTCCAGCAGGTGCCAGCCGAGGGCGGCTGCCACCCGCTGGCTGATGGTGCCCTTGCCGGAGCCGGCCGGGCCGTCCATCGTGATGACGGGCGCGGCCATCAAGGCAACTCCACCACGGCCATGCCGGCCGCCGTGCCCAGCGGCACGAAACCGGGGAAGGATGTCGCCACATTGGCGCAGTCGGTGATCTCGATGGTGCCCGTGGACAACTGGGCTGCCACGGCAAACGACATCGCGATGCGGTGATCGCCGTGGCTGTCGACACGGCCGCCGCCGATCGCACCGCCTTCGATCACCATGCCATCCGGTGTCGGCTGCGCCCGTACGCCCACGGCCCGCAGGTTGTCGGCCATTACCTGGATGCGGTCGCTTTCCTTCACGCGCAATTCTTCCGCCCCGCGCAGGCGGGTGGTGCCCTCGGCCGCCGCTGCGGCCACAAACAGGGCCGGGAATTCGTCGATGGCCAGCGGCACCAGCGACTCCGGGATGTCGATGCCACGCAGGCGCGCGGCCTGCACACGGATGTCGGCCACCGGCTCACCGCCCACCAGCCGTTCGTTCTCCAGCGTCAGGCGACCGCCCATCAGGCGCAGGATGTCGATCACGCCGGTACGGGTCGGGTTGATACCGACATGCTCCAGCACGATGTCCGAACCGGGAATGATGCTGGCTGCCACCATGAAGAATGCGGCCGAGGAAATGTCGGCCGGCACATCGATCGCCGTGGCACGCAGGCGGCCGCCACCCTGCACGGCCGACACCAGGCCATCAACCTCGACCGCATAACCGAAACCGCGCAGCATGCGCTCGGTATGGTCGCGCGTCGGCGCCGGCTCGGTGATGCGCGTGGTGCCTTCGGCATACAGGCCGGCCAGCAGCAGGCAGGATTTCACCTGAGCACTGGCCATCGGTGTGGCATAGGCGATGCCGTGCAGGCGCTGCCCGCCGTGGATGTGCAAGGGCGGGCAACCCCTGTCGGCGGTATCGATCAGCGCACCCATGAGGCGCAGCGGCTTCGCCACGCGATCCATCGGCCGCCGCGTCAGCGAGGCATCGCCGATGAGGCGCGTGTCGAAAGCCTGGCCTGCCATCAGGCCGGCCATCAGGCGCATCGACGTACCGGAATTGCCAAGGTCGAGCGTGGCGGCCGGCGCCTGCAGGCCATGCAGGCCGACGCCGCGGATGCGCACCTCGCCCGTACCCGGACGCTGGATGTCCACGCCCATGGCACGGAAGGCCGCCAGGGTGGCCAGGCTGTCCTCGCCCTCAAGGAAGCCGCTGACCTCGGTGGTGCCTTCAGCCAGCGAGCCGAGCATGATCGAACGGTGCGAAATCGATTTGTCGCCGGGCACGCGCAGGCGCCCCTGCAGGGGACGACCGGGCCCTGCCCGGAACGTGACCGAACGCGACGCTTGCGAGGACATGCTTATTTCTCCGCTGAATCGGTGTTTTCAAACAGTGCGGCAAAGTGCTCACGGGCAGCCCGGGCGCGGCCGAACAGGGCCAGGATGGCCGCGCTGTCCTGCTGTGCAATCGCGCTGCGCAGGCCGGCGAGGTGCTGCGTGTAGCGGTCCAGCTCGGCCAGCAGGGCTTCGCGGTTGGCCAGCACGATGTCGTGCCACATCTGCGGGTCACTGGCGACAATGCGGGTGAAATCACGGAAGCCGCCGGCTGCAAACCGGAACAGGTCTTCACCGCTGCGGTGCTGTGCCAGCGCATCGACCAGGGCATAGGCCAGCACATGCGGCAGGTGGCTGGTGGCTGCCAGCAATTCATCATGCAGGGCTGCGGGCATTTCAAGCACCTCGGCACCCACGGCTTCCCACAACTGGCGCACGGTACGCACCGCCCCGGCCGATGATGCCGCCGTCGGCGTGAGGATCACGCGGCGGTGCCGGTACAGCTCCGGCACGGCCGCCAGCACCCCGTTTTTTTCCGAGCCGGCAATCGGGTGGCCCGGCACGAAGGTCGCCGGCCAATCGCCAAATACCTCGCGCGCCGCCGCCACCACACTGCCCTTCACGCTGGCGGCATCCGTGAGGATGACACCCCGCGCCACGGCAGATTGCACTGCGGCAAAGGCAGCCGGCACGGCCAGGGTCGGTGTCGACACCAGGATGACATCACCCGGCTGCAGGCGGTCCAGCACGCTGCCATAGTCCGTGGCACCGTCATCGATGAGGCCGCGGGCAATGCCGGTGCGGATGGTCTCGGCCGAGCGGCTTACCGCCAGCACCTCACGCACCGCACCGCAACGCCGTGCTGCCAGCGCCAGCGAGCCGCCGATCAGGCCGAGGCCGACCACCAGCAGGCGTTCGCACACCGGTGCCGTCATGACAATTCCCCCAGCACCGCTGCCAGTGCCGCCAGCAGGCGCTCGTTCTGCGCCGGCAGCCCCACCGTCACACGCAAGTGCTGCGGCATCGCATACACGCCCACCGGGCGCACGATGATGCCGTGCCGCAGGAGGGCCTGGTAACAGGCCTGCGCATCCACCGGCATGCGTACGGCGATGAAATTGGCTGCCGAGGAAATGTACTCCAGCCCCATCTGGCGGAAACCGGCTTCCAGCTGGCGCAGGCCATCACGATTTACCGCCAGCGAGCGCTGCAGGTGGGCCTCATCGGCCAATGCGGCCTCGGCTGCGGCCAGCGCCGGCGCATTGACATTGAACGGCATGCGCAGGCGATTCAGCACATCGGCAATCGCCGGCTGCGAAATGCTGTAACCCACGCGCAGGGCCGCCAGTCCATAGGCCTTGCTGAAGGTGCGCGTCACCAGCAGGTTGGGGAATTCGCACAGCAATGCCACGCCATCGGGCAGGTCACTGCCGATGCCATATTCGAAATAGGCCTCATCCAGCACCACCAGCACATCCTCGCGCACACGACCCATGAACCGGCGCAGCGCAGCGCCGGACACGGCTGTGCCGGTGGGGTTGTTCGGGTTGGCGATAAACACCAGGCGGGTATCGTCGGCGATGGCCTCGGCCATCGCATCGAGGTCATGGCCCCAGTCCTTCGCCGGCACCACGATCGCGCGCGCACCGGCCACTTGCGTGGTGATCGGGTACACCACGAAGGCATGCTGCGAAAACACGGCGGATACGCCGGGACGCAGGAAGGCACGCCCGACCAGGTCGAGGATGTCGTTGGAACCGTTGCCAAGGGTGATTTGCGCGGCATCCACACCGAGGTGCTGTGCCAGCGCCTGCTTCAGGCGGTAGCCGCTGCCATCCGGGTACAGCGCCAGGGTATCGACGGCCTGTGCATAGGCCTGGCGGGCGAGCTCACCGGCACCGAGCGGATTCTCGTTGCTGGCCAGCTTGATGATGTCGCGGATGCCAAGCTCACGCTCGAGTTCCTCGATCGGCTTGCCGGGCTGGTACGGTTGCAGGCCGCGCACACCCGGCGCCGCCAGGGCGAGGAAGTCACAGGACATGGTCAGCACACCGCCCGCGGGTACGAACCGAGGATCTTCAGCATCAGGGTTCGCCCCTGCAGCTCATCGAGGATGCGGCCAATCACCGGATCCTGCTGGTGGCCCTCGAATTCCATGAAGAACACATAGGCCCAGTTCTCGGTGCGCGAGGGGCGCGTATCGATGCGCGTCAGCATGATGCCTTCGCGGTGGAACGGCTCCAGCAGGCGGAACAGCGCGCCAGGCTCGTTGCGCGTGGACACGATGATCGAGGTCTTGTCCTTGCCGCTGGGTTGCACGGTGTCGCGGCCGATCACCAGGAAGCGCGTGGTGTTGCTGGCCACATCCTCGATGTTGTCCGCCAGCCGCACCAGTCCGTAGGTGCTGGCTGCGATGTTGCCGGCAATCGCGGCCACACCGGGTTCGCTGGCCGCCAGGCGTGCAGCCTCGCCATTGCTGCTCACCGCTGCGGTTTCAACATTCGGCCAGTGGCGGGCCAGCCATTCGCGGCACTGTGCGAGTGCCTGCTGGTGTGCACAGATGCGGCGTACCGCCTCGGGCTTCACGCCGGGGGCCACCAGCAGGTGCAGGTGGATCGGCAGCTCGATTTCACCGGAAATCTTCAGCGCCGAATTGAGGAAGTTGTCCAGCGTGTGGTTGACCATGCCTTCCGTCGAATTCTCGACCGGCACCACGCCGAAATGTGCCTCGCCATGCTCCACCTGGCGAAACACCGCATCGATGGTGGACACGGGCTGGCTGATCACGCCATGGCCGAAATGCTTCAGCGTGGCTTCCTGGGTGAAGGTGCCGGCCGGCCCCAGGTAGGCCACCTGCATGGGTTTTTCGAGCGCCAGGCAGGCCGACATGATCTCGCGGAAGATCCACGCCATCTTGTCAGCCGGCATCGGGCCGGCATTGCGCTCGATGACCCGTCGCAGGATCTGTGCCTCGCGCTCGGGGCGGTAAAACTGCACCAGCTCGTCGAGCTGGCGCTGCCCCAGCGCCTCGCCGTGCTGGGCCTGCACCTCGGCCAGCTTGACCCGCGCCACGGCCTGGGCCATCGCTGCCCGCTGGTTCAGCAGGTCCTGCAGCGACTGGTCGATTGCATCGATGCGGTCGCGCAGGGCCTGCAGCTCGCGCTTGTTGTCAGCCATGGCCATCCTGCCTCATGCGTTCTTCGCGGCAAAATCCTTCATGTACTCGATGAGCGCATCTACCGCCGACTCCGGTACCGCGTTGTAGATGCTGGCGCGCATGCCGCCCACGGAACGGTGGCCTTTCAGGTTCATCAGGCCGCGGGCCTCGGCCCCCTTGAGGAACGGCTTGTCGAGATCCTCGCGCGGCAGCGTGAACGGGATGTTCATCAGCGAACGGCTGGGCACTTCCACCGGGTTGCGGTAATAGCCGCTGTTGTCGATGTAGCCATACAACTTGCCAGCCTTGCGACGGTTGATGACTTCCATCTGGGCAAGCCCACCCTGCGCCTTCAGCCACTTGAAGACCAGCCCGGCGAGGTACCAGGCAAAGGTCGGCGGCGTGTTGTACATCGAGTCGTTCTCGGCCTGGATGGCGTAATCCATGATGGTCGGCGTCATCGGGTGGGCCTGGCCGAGCAGGTCACGCCGCACGATGACGATGGTGAGGCCGGCAGGACCGATGTTCTTCTGGGCACCGGCATAGATCAGGCCGAATTTCGTCACATCCAGCGGGCGTGACAGGATCGTGGACGACATGTCGGCCACCAGCGGCACCGTGCCGACCTGCGGCGTCCAGAAAAACTCCACGCCGCCGATCGTCTCGTTCGGGGTGTAGTGCAGGTAGGCTGCATCCGGGTCGCACTGCCACTGCGACTGCGGCGGGATGGTGCTGAAATTGGTGTCCTTGCTGCTGGCCACGATGTTGGCACCGCCGTAGCGCTTGCCCTCTTCGGCAGCCTTCTTCGACCACTGGCCGGTAACGACATAATCCGCCGAACGGCGCCCGCGCAGCAGGTTGAGCGGGATGGCGGAGAACTGCGCCGTCGCTCCGCCCTGCAGGAACAACACGGCATAATCCGCCGGGATGTTGAGCAGGTCACGCAGGTCCTTTTCAGCCTCGGCAGCAATGCCCACCATCTCGTCACTGCGGTGGCTCATCTCCATCACCGACAGGCCCTTGCCCTGCCAGTCCATCAGCTCGCGGCGTGCCTGTTCAAGAACGGGTTCGGGTAACGACGCCGGGCCGGCGCAAAAATTGTAGCAACGTGCCATGACTGCTTCAGGCTCCTGGTCAGGTGGTGCGTGGTCGCGGGTTATTCGCCATCGTTCGCGATGGCCTCGGCACCCGCATCGTCCGATTCGCCGGTTTCCGCCACACGCGCCAGGCCCACCAGCATCTCGCCTTCCTTCAGGCGGATCAGGCGGACACCCTGCGTGTTGCGGCCCTGTTCCGACACCTCATCGGTGCGCGTGCGCACCAGCATGCCCTGGTCGGAAATCAGCATCATTTCATCACCTTCGAAAACCTGGATGGCACCCACCAGGTCGCCATTGCGCTCGCTGGCCTGGATGCTGATCACACCCATGCCGCCGCGGCCCTTGACCGGGTAATCCTCCACCGGCGTGCGCTTGCCGTAACCGTTCTCGGATACCGACAGTATCTTGCCGGCCGGCTGCGGGATGATCAGCGACATCACGCGCTGGCCTTCCTGCAAGCGGATGCCGCGCACACCCATCGCGGTGCGGCCCATGGCGCGCACATCGCTTTCGTGGAAGCGGATGGCCTTGCCGGAATTCGCGCAGAGCATGATGTCGTTCGTGCCATCGGTGATGGCGGTACCGACCAGCACGTCACCTTCATCAAGCTCGATGGCGCGCAGGCCGATGCTGCGCGGCCGCGCGAAGCTGGTGAGGTCGGTTTTCTTCACGGTACCGTGGGCCGTGGCCATGACGATGTAATGGCCCTCACTGTATTCCTTCACCGGCAGGATGGAGGTGACACGTTCGCCTTCCTCCAGCGGCAGCAGGTTGACCATCGGGCGCCCGCGCGAGGCACGGCTGGCCACCGGGATCTCGTACACCTTGAGCCAGTACACCTTGCCGAGGTTGCTGAAGCACAGGATGGTGTCGTGGGTGTTGGCCACCAGCAGGTGCTCGACGAAATCCTCTTCCTTCACTGCCGTCGCGGCCTTGCCCATGCCACCACGGCGCTGCGCCTGGTAGTCATCCAGCGGCTGGCTCTTGGCATAGCCGCCATGCGACAGCGTCACCACGCGCTCTTCCTCGGCGATCAGGTCTTCCATCGTGAGGTCGAGCTGCGAGGCCATGATTTCGGTGCGGCGCGCATCACCAAAACCGGCGCGCACTTCTTCCAGTTCGCTGCGGATCACGGCCATCAGCAGGTCGGGGTTGCCGAGGATGTCGAGGTAGCGGGCAATCTCGGCCAGCTTTTCCTGGTATTCGTTCAGCAGTTTTTCGTGCTCGAGGCCGGTCAGGCGGTTCAGGCGCAACTCGAGGATGGCCTGGGCCTGCTCCGGCGACAGGAAATACTGGTTGTCGCGCAGGCCGTAGGCGGCATCCATCCCTTCCGGGCGGCAGGCTTCCGAACCGGTTTTTTCCAGCATGGCGAGTACCGCGCCGGGCGCCCAGGCCTTGGCCACCAGGCGGTCTTTTGCCTCGGCCGGCGTCGGCGAGTTCTTGATGAGCTCGATCACCGGATCGATGTTGGCCAGTGCAATGGCATAGCCTTCGAGGATGTGGCCACGCTCACGCGCCTTGCGCAGCAGGAAGATGGTGCGACGGGTGACGACCTCGCGCCGGTGCAGGATGAAATACTCCAGCATCTGCTTCAGGTTCAGCAGCTTCGGCTGGCCGTCAACCAGCGCCACCATGTTGATGCCGAACACATTCTGCAGCTGGGTCTGGCTGTAGAGGTTGTTCAGCAACACCTCGCCGGATTCGCCGCGCTTCATCTCGATCACGACGCGCAGGCCGTCCTTGTCGGATTCGTCGCGGATCTCGCTGATGCCTTCGACCTTTTTCTCCTTCACCAGCTCGGCGATCTTCTCGATCAGGCGGGCCTTGTTGACCTGGTAGGGGATTTCGGTGATGACGATGGTTTCGCGGTTGCCGCTGTCCTGGTTCAGCACCTCGGCACGGGCACGCACGTAGATGCGGCCACGGCCGGTGCGGTAGGCCTCGATGATGCCGGCACGGCCGTTGATGATGCCGGCGGTGGGGAAATCGGGGCCGGGGATGTAGGTCATCAGCGCATCGACATCCAGGTCCGGGTTGTCGATCAGCGCCAGGCAGCCATCGATCACTTCGGAAATGTTGTGCGGCGGGATGTTGGTGGCCATGCCCACCGCGATGCCGGCCGAGCCGTTCACCAGCAGGTGCGGCACACGCGTCGGCAGCACGGCAGGAATCTGTTCGGTGCCGTCATAGTTCGGCACCCAGTCGACGGTTTCCTTGTCGAGGTCGGCCAGCAGCTCGTGCGCCATTTTCGACATGCGCACTTCGGTGTAGCGCATCGCAGCCGCATTGTCGCCGTCAATCGAGCCGAAGTTGCCCTGGCC
>LAHR01001445.1_pt1 | contig 33990 bp, 33 predicted proteins | sample 329641 | NCBI WGS metagenome assembly LAHR01 (sample SAMN03275701, study PRJNA271635) | activated sludge metagenome | isolation source: Sample C-3 Sludge from acetogenic chamber (third chamber) of Anaerobic...
GGCAGGCCGTAGATGAGGTCGTAGGACACCGAGCGAAACCCGTAGCGCCGCGCGGCCTCGGTCAGCGCCTGGACCGTGCTGAACGGCTGCAGGCGGTTGACGGCCTTCTGCACGCGCTCATCAAAATCCTGGATGCCCATGCTGACGCGGTTGAAGCCCAGGCCTTTCAGCAGGGCGAGGGTGCCGGGTTCACAGCTGCGCGGGTCGATCTCGATCGCGTATTCGCGGTGCGGCGAGTCGGTGAGGCGGAAATGCGTGGCCAGCCGGTGCATCAGCTCGGTCATCTCGGCGTGGCTCAGGTAGTTCGGCGTGCCGCCGCCCCAGTGCAGCTGCAATACCGTGCGGCGCTGGCCGAACAGCTTGCCCTGCAGCTCGATTTCGCGGTTCAGGCGATCGAGGTAGTCGCGCAGCTGGCTGCGCTGGCGGGTGACGATCTTGTTGCAGGCGCAGTAGTAGCAGATGTCGGCACAAAACGGCAGGTGCACATAGAGCGACAGCGGCGCAATACTGTTGTGCAGGCCTGCCACGGCCTGGCGGTAGTCGGCTGCGGTGAAACTTTCCGAAAACTGCAGTGCCGTCGGGTAGGAGGTGTAGCGCGGCCCGGCCTTGTCGTACTTTTCCAGCAGCGTCGGCTGCCAGGCAAACGATGCCGTGCCGTGCGTGTCGGGATGGGGTGCGGCCATGGTCGTCACTCCGTGGGATTGGGGTCACCTTAGCGGCTTGGCATGGCTGCGGTCTTGATGTGCATCAAGTGCCGGCCAACGCGCTGTGCTGCCCCGGAAGCGCTTGATGCATGTCAATGAGCACGGCTGGCCACGTGTCAACAATAACCGGACTTAACTTGTGCTATCTGGGGGAATCGTTATGAAAACCGTGAAATGGGCAATGACCGCCGCTGTACTGGCACTGGTTGCACCGGCCATGGCGTACGAGGCGGGGGACATGATCGTGCGGGTGGGTGCGGCGGTGGTCAATCCCAACGACGACAGCGATGCGGTGCACCTGAATGGTGCGGCCTTGCCGGCGTCGGGTGTGAGTGTCAATTCCGACATGCAGCTGGGCATCACCTTCACCTACATGGTGGCGGACCAGTGGGGCATCGAATTGCTGGCGGCCTCGCCGTTCAAGCACACCGTGGCAGGCAGTGGTGCCATCCTCGGCGGGCTGGGCCTGGGCGACATTGCCGATGTGAAGCACCTGCCGCCGACCCTGAGCGCGCAGTACTACTTCAACGGGGCCGACAGCCGCTTCCAGCCCTATGTCGGGCTGGGGGTGAACTACACGGCATTCTTTGATGAAGAAGCCAGTGCCGGCTATGAAGCCGTATTCGGCCCTTCGGAGGTCGACCTGGAGAATTCCTGGGGACTGGCCGCCCAGCTGGGGTTTGATTTCCAGGTGGCTGAAAACCTCCGCCTGAATGCTGCGGTGTGGTACATCGACATCGATACCGAAGCCACCCTCCGTTCACCGCTGTCGCCGGCCGTGGTCGAGGTGGATGTGGATATCGACCCGCTGGTGTACATGATCGGTCTCGCCTACCAGTTCTGACCGGTCTGTTGCACCCCGAACCCCGCGGCGCGAGCCGCGGGGTTTTTTATTGCGCCGCATTTCGGCTCTCCGCTACCATGCCGGCACGCATTGCGGATGGCGGGACAGCATGGACAGGGGCAAGTGGCCGGCAGGCAGCCGTACAGTGCTGGCGGTATTGTGGCAGGGTATCCTGCTGTGGCTGGTACTGGCGTTGTTCGAGGCGCTGTTTCGCCATGCCGTGACAGGCGTACCCTGGGGCGGCCTGCTGCATGCCGGCCTGTTGCGCGATGCCACCCTCTACCTCGTCATCTTCCTGCTGGTGTTCCGTACCTCCCTGTTGGCGGTAACCCTGGGGTTCCTGTTGTTGCCGTATCTGGTATTCGGCATTGGCTGGCTGGCACCGTGGTTGGCCTGCCTGTGGCTGCCGCTGCTGGCCGCCTGTGCGTGGCTGGCCTGGCGGCATACACCGGTGGCAGCCTTGCCGCAGCAAATGGGTTGGGAGCAGGTGCTGGGTTTTTGCGCAGTGATTGCCTGGGTGCACCTGGCAGGGGCTGGGGGTGTCGGTTTCCAGGCCGATGACTACAACATGCACAATGGCCGCCTGAAGGACCTGGTGGAATACCCGTGGCCGGTGCGTTATGGCGACGACCAGAACCTGGTGTACTACATCGGCTATTATCTGCCGGCCGCAGCACTCGGCAAGTGGCTGGGTTTTGCCGTGGCCTACCAGGCCATGTATTTCTGGACCTTGTTGGGAGTGGCGATCGCCTTTCGCTGGATGCTGGTGCTGACGCAGTTGCGCTGGACATTGCTGGCAGCCTTGTTGTTGGTATTCTTCGGCGGTCTCGATGTCGTGGGTTATTGGGTGACCCATCACGGCGCGATAGTCCCGCAGGGTGTGTTGACCCCTCCCGAGGATCTGCTGGATTTCTGGATGTTCCGGCCGTTTGGGTCTTTCATCGGGGGGTATCCGTCCAACACATTCCAGCTGTATTGGGCGCCACACCAGGTTATTGCCGGCTGGATCGTCGGCGCCTTGCTGCTGCATGCCTGTTTCCAGGGCAGTTACCGCAGTGCCGGTTTCTTCTATGCCCTGTTGGCCCTGTGGTCACCGCTGGTGATGCTGGCGGCGGCACCGGTGTTCCTGCTCTTGCTGTGCTGCAATGGCCGCAAGGGCCTGGCGAGTGCGTTCTCGCCCGAAAGCCTGTTGGGAGGGGGTGCCATCGTGTTGCTGTTCGTGGCGTTCTACTTCAGCGGCAGTGCAGCAGAAAACCCAAGGGCCTGGTTGTGGGAAATAATCCGGTGGCAGGAGCAGTGGCCCCTGCTGCTGCTTTTTTATGCCCTGTCCTGGGGTGTGCTGTCGCTGGTCCTGCTGCCGGGCGTGTTGCGACTGGATGCGCCGCTGCGCCGTGGCTTCGCTGCCGTGGTGCTGGCCTTGCTGCTACTGTCTTTTGCCTGGTACGGATTGTTCTCGGACATGATGGTGCGTGGCAGTGCCTTGCTGATGTTCCTGCTGATGGCGTATGCCGGGCGTGTGCTGGGCCTGGCCTTGCAGCAGCGGCGCTGGTTGTATGCCGGGGCGTTGTCTGCCGTACTGGCATTGTCGGGGATGTCAGCCCACTGGAATATGGTCAGGGCGTGGCTGAATTATGGCTGGCAGCAACCGGCCGTGCGTGCACCGGACCATGGTGGTGCCTCGCAGTTCCTGGGTCCTGACGGGACATTTTTCCAGCGCCATCTCGCTGCACCCCGCTAATCCAGGAATAGGAACGGACACATGGGGCGCATCCACCTGCTTGCACGCGCTGTTTCACCGATCCTGGCTTGGCTGTGCCTGGCCTGGGTAGTGCTGGGTACGGCACTGGTGATGCAGGCGGCCTACACGGCCGTGCCCTTTGACGATGAATGGCTGGACCATGTCATGCCGGAATGGTCCGTCCTTGCGGCCCAGTTCAATGAGCATGTCATCCTGACCGCACGCCTGGTGTTGATGGCAGACCAGGCATGGTTTTCCTACACGCGTGTTTTTCCCTTGCTGCTGATCCTCGGCGTGCAGGTCGTGCATGCCTGGATACTGGTGCGCCTGTACCGGGACGGTACGCAGGGCAGCGCGCCTGTCCTGGCCTGGCCGCTGGCCCTGTGCCTGCTGCTGTGCGCGTACCAGTGGGAGAATTTCGTGTGGGCCTTCCAGCTCCAGTTTGTGCTGGTGGGCATGGCGGCCAGCCTGGCATTTTTCCTGCTGGCGCGATGGCCTTCCGGCCTGCTGTCGGCCTTGCTGGCCATCGTGGCAGCGGCGGCATCACTCTACAGCATGGCCAATGGCCTGCTGGCCTTGCTGTTGCTGGTATCGCTGGCGCTGTGCCTGCGCCGCCCGTGGCATGAAGTGCTGCTGCTGGCACTGGCAGCTGCGGGACTGATTGCGCTGTACTGGTCTGGTTACCATTACGGCGGCGGACATGCGGGGACCCTGTGGCAGCAGTGGCCGCGCCTGGCCGGTGGCCTGCTCAATTACCTGGGCCTGCCGGTAGCCAGCACCTTGCCGGAGGCCTGGCAGCGCTTGCCGGGTTGGGACATTTTCCACGCAGCCCCCCTGTTGGCCGGCGCCCTGGCCGTGCTGCTGGCGCTGCTGGCCACGCTCAGCCTGTGGCTGCGGCGCAGCCAGCTGCGGCCCGGCCATTGGGCCCTGTGGCATGTGGTGTTGTTCGTCGGCCTCTCGGCCGTGGTGACATCGGCCGGGCGCGGCGGGGATACCTTTGTCAGCCGTTACGGCACGCCAGCCCTGGTGGGCTGGGTGGCGGTGCTGCTGTTGCTGGATGCGCTGTGGGCACAGGCTGCCGTGTACCGCCGTTGCCGCCTGGCACTGCTGGGCCTGGGCGTGCTGGCCCTGCTGTTCGCCCTGCAGCAGTCGACCTACCTGCAGCCGGCGCTGGAGCGCGCGCGGATGATGCGCGGCTTCGAAACGGCCCTGCTGGCACAGGTGGATGACCGCCAACGCCTGTCGCGCATGAACGCGGCGTACCAATGGCCCAGGATGCAGCCCATCCTGCAGCACTGGAAAGAACGGCGCCTGGGCGTGTATGCCGATCCCTGGGCGACCTGGCTGGGAACGCCACTGCAGCAGCACCTGGCCCCGCAGGCCGACGACACCCGCTGCCGTGGCAGCCTCGGTACGGCAGTGATCCCGATCGAGGCAGGGGGTGCCTATGCCGGTGCCTGGCGCGTGGCAGGTGTGCTCAGTGGTACCACGCCGGTGGATGGCAGGATCCTGTTGGTGGATGACGATGGCACGGTGGTGGGGTATGCCCTCACGGCGTATCCACCGCTGCGCTGGCATGCAGTGCCGCAACAGCAGGAATGGTCCGGCCATGCGGGATTGGCACATGCCACCGCCATCCATGCCATGGTCTGGATGGCCGATGGCACGGCCTGCCGCATCGCGAGCTCGGTGCGCCTGGATCCGGCCAGCGCGGTGCAGACGGTGGAAGACCCCGCTGTCGATCCGCTGCCCTTGCCGATGGAGGAGGCGGCCGACGGCGGCTGGACCCTTGCCACGCCGGTGAGCAGCCCGTACACGGCCTGGCCCTTGGGGGGCTCGGTGCTGGAAGGCCGCATGTATTCCACCGATCCGGCCCAGGTGGCCTCCGATCCGGCTGACCTGCGCTGGCGCAGCCACTGGCTGCCGATGATGGATGCCATCGTGATTCGTGTGTTCACGGCCATGTATGGTGATGATTTGTCGTTGCGGGTGGTGGACCCCGATACCGGGCAGGTGCTCGGCGAGGTGCCGGACCTGGCAACCTTCAGCATCGGCTGGCGCAACTGGCGCCTGCCGGTGCCGCAGGATGGCCGTGCGGCTTTCCGCATCGAAATACAGGCGTCTGACCGCTCCCACCAGTCCGGCAAGGCCTGGGGGGGCACCAGTGGATGGGTGTGGCACAGCCGCACCGCCTGCGTGACGCAGCGCCTCAGTGAGCGTGCTGGTGCGGGTGTGCAGGGGCGCTATCGTGTGCGGGGTGTTCATGCGCTGACGGCCACAGCGGCAGGGCCAGGGTCCACAGCCCGAACAGGATCACAGTGATGCCGGCGAACTGCCGGAAGCCACGCGCCTGCAGCAGGCGGCGCAGGCGCACGGCCAGCAGGCCGGTGGCCAGCATCGCCGGCAGGGTGCCAATGCCGAAGGCGGCCATCAGCAGGGCGCTGTCGAATGCATCACCCTGCGTACTGGCCCTGGCCTGGGCGCTGTAGACCTGGCCGCTGGGCAGCCAGCCCCAGGCCACGCCGGTAGCGAGGGCGCGCAGCCATTGCCCGTGCTGCAGCGCAGCGGGTGAGGGATGCGGCAGCCGTTGCCATACGCGCTGGCCGAGCTGCTCCAGCGGTGCCAGCCAGTTGGCCCAGCCGGCCAGGTATACCCCCATCGCGATCACCAGCAGGCCGGCAGCGGTGCGCAGCAGCGGGCCCAGTGCGGGCCACCGGGTCGCCAGGCCGGCACTCACGCTGCCAACCAGCAGCCCGATCAATGCATAGCCACCGATGCGGCCGAGGTTGTAGCAGGCCACCAGCCGGAACGAGGGCGGCTGGCCGGGGCGGAAGGCCAGGGCGGCCATCAGGCCGCCGCACATGCCCAGGCAATGCACGTTGCCGGCCAACCCCAGCAACAGGGCCGTCAACAGCAAGGGCAGCAGTTCAGTCATCGTGCGGTTCCGGGCCGGCGCCGGGCTTGCTGTCCGTGCCGGCTGGCGGCGGTTCCTCGCTGAACAGGATGCGCGAGGCCTCGCGATCGAGGTCGTCGTACTGGCCGGAACGCACGGCCCACACGAACACCAGTCCTGCGCCGGTGACCAGCACCAGGCCGAGCGGGATGAGCAGGTAGAGGCTTTCCATCTCAGGGTCTCCTGGCCAGGCGGGTGGCGTTGGCCACCACCAGCAGCGAGCTCAGTGACATGCCGAGTGCCGCCAGCCAGGGGTGGATCCAGCCGAACGCGGCCAGTGGCACCACGGCTGCATTGTAACCAGTCGCCCAGGCCAGGTTCTGGTGGATGATGCGGCGCGTTTGCCGGGCCGTGTCACGGGCCTGCTGCAACAGGCCGAGGTCGGCACGGGTCAGGATGGCATCGGCCTGCAGGCGTGCCAGCGAACTGGCATCGGCGACGGCCACCGACACATCGGCGGCAGCCAGCACGGCGGCATCGTTGATGCCGTCACCCACCATCAGCACCCGTTTGCCGGCTTGCTGCATGCGCAGGATGTGTGCCTGCTTGGCTTCCGGGCCGGCCGCGGCCGTAATGTCAGTGATGCCGAGTTGCGTGCCGATGCGTTGTGCCTCGCCGGAGCGGTCGCCGGTGAGCAGCGCGATGGCCAGGCCGCCGTTGCGCAAGGCCGTGACGGCCGTGGCCGCATCCGCACGCAGGGCATCCTCGAGGGCAAACCAAGCCTGCACGCCCTGTGCATCGGCCAGCCCGATCCAGTGGCGTTCCCGGTCCGGGGCCATGGCCTGCAGGAAGTCCGCATGGCCGATGCGGTACGCCCGGCCATCGACCGTGCCGCTGATGCCGGCACCGGTATGGTGCTCGACGGCGGCGGCCGGCAGCGGGGCGATGCCGCGGAAGGCGCGTGCGACCGGATGGTCACTGGCCTGCTCGAGCGTGGCAGCCACCCGCCGTGCGGTGGTGGCATCGAGCGTGCCGGTGCAGCGCGTCTCGCCGATCACCGGTTCACCGTGCGTCAGCGTACCGGTCTTGTCGAATACCGCGTGCGTCAGCTGTGGCAGGGTTTCCAGCACATGGCCACGGGTGACCAGCAGGCCACGGCGGGCGAGGGCGTGGGTGGCGGCCGTGAGGGCGACCGGCGTGGCCAGCGACAGTGCGCAGGGGCAGCTCGCCACCAGCACGGCCAGCGTGCGTGCAAACGCCGCATCGGGGCCGAGTGGCCAGGCCAGCCACAGGGTCAGGCCGGCTGCCACGAGCACCGCGAGCACAAAGGTGCCGGCCAGGCGGTCGGCCGCCTGGGTGATGGCGGGTTTGGCAGCCAGTGCCTGGTCGAGGCGGTCGCGCATCTGGGCCACGCGTGAACCGGACTGGGTGGTGCTGGCACGGATCAGCAGTGGCTGCCCGGTGTTCACGCTGCCGGCCAGCACACGTTCGCCGGGGCCACGCGGCAGTGGCCGTGACTCGCCGGTGATTACGGACTCGTTGACGGTACTGCGTCCCTGCCACACGACGCCGTCGACAGGGATCGTTTCACCGGGCTTGACCAGCACACGGTCGCCGGCCTGCAGGGTGATAGCCGGTACGGTTTCATGGTGGCTGCCGTCGCTGGCATCCACCAGCCGGTGTGCCTGCCAGGGCAGCACGTCATGGTTGGCCAGGCTGTCGCGGCGGTTGCGGTGGCGCAGCACCATTTCAATGTGGCGGCCGGCCAGCAGCAGGAAAGTGAACATCACCACCGAGTCGTAATAGACGTGCACGCTGTCCAGCACGGTGGCGATGAAGGAGGCAATGAACGCACCGGCAATGGCGATCGCCACCGGCAGGTCCATCACGGCCATGCCCTGGCGCAGGCCGTTGGCGGCATTGCGGTAGAACGGCCAGGCCGACACGGTAGCCACCGGCAGGGCAAAGACGAAGCTGACCCAGCGCAGCAGTTCGCGCCACTGCGGTTCGATGTCCTGGTAATCGCCGAGGTAGAGCGCAGCGGCCAGCATGCCGGTCTGCATCATCGCGATGCCGGCGATGCCGAGGCGGACCAGGCTGCTGCGGCGCTCGCGGGCCTGCAGGGCCAGCAGGGCCTCGGGATGCCATGGTGACAAGGGATAGCCGAGTTGTTCCACGGCACGCGCGAGGTCACCGAGCCCGCGTTGTGACGGATCCCAGTGCAGCGACAGGCACTGCTGCTCCATCTGCACGCGGGCCTCGGCCACGCCCGGCAGTTGCTGCAGGCGTGATTCGATCAGCCACACGCAGGCTGCGCAATGCAGGCCCTCGACGGCCAGCCGCGTGCTGTTGCAGCCGTCGGCCTGCCGTTCCACCAGCTGGGCCTGGAAGGCGGGGTGATCGAACGGGTGCGGGGCCGTGCTGTCATCCGTGCCGGGACGGTTGCCGGGTTGTTCGCGCAGGCGGTAATAGTCACCCAGGCCACCCTGCAGGATGGTGTCGGCCACGGTGCGGCAGGCCAGGCAGCAGAACGCGCGGGTTTCACCGTCGACCTGCCGTGTCCACTGGCTGCCGGCCGGCACCGGCAGCCGGCAATGGAAACAGGCCGGTTGGCTCATTGTGCCTCGCCGGGGACGATGACGGCCGTAGCGTGTTGTTGGGGTTCCCAGCGACCACGCAGGCGCCAGGCCGGGCTGTCGCCGGGCAGCGATTCGAGGGTGATGTACCAGTGACGGGCATCGGGCAGGGCCAGTGGGCCGCTGTGGGCGAGGCCGTCTTCCAGCAGCAGCACGCGCTGCAGGTCGGCGTCCTTGCGCGTCGGGTGCTGCAGCGTGAGCTGCACGCGTGCCGGCAGCGGCTGGCTGGCCGACAGCGTGAGTTGCAGGCTGCCACCGGCCTCGTGGGCCAGTACGGCCTGCAGGCCCAGTGCCCGTGCGGCGTCGTCGCGTTCGCGCTGGCGGTTGATGGCCATGCCGTTCTTGTACCAGTCGTCCCGTACCAGCGGGTCGTCATGCTGCAGGGCAATGCTGATGGTGATGAGGCAGGCGACCACCACGGTTCCCGGCAGTGCGATCAGCAGCCAGGGCCAGAACTGGCGGTACCAGGGCAGGGTGTCGTGTTCGTGCATGCTGCTCACATCGGGCCGATGAAACGGCTTTCGCGGGTTTTCGACAGTGCCGGCTTGCCTTCGGCCTGCAGCGAGAAACGGATTTCCAGGTTGCTGGAAGGCAGGCTGTCGATGCGGGCCTCCAGCCGTACCGGCAGGTCGCGTACTTCACCGGCTTCCAGGGTGACGGGGTTTTCGGCTTCCATGCGCACGCCCGGCAGGCCCTCGGTGGTGAGGATGAAGCGGTGCGCCTGCTTGTCCATGTTCATGATGCGCAGGGTGTAGACATTCTGCACATTGCCGTTGTCGGTTTCGATGAACAGGCGGTTGCGGTCGCGGATGACATCAAACGACATTGGCACGCGGGTGCCGATGGAGTAGAGCAGCAGTGCCGACATCGCGAGGATGGCAATGCCGTAGCCGATCGGGCGCAGGCGAAACCAGTGGGTCTTGTTGCCTGCCAGCTGGTGTTCGGTGGTGTAGCGGATCAGGCCACGCGGGTAGTGCATCTTGTCCATCACCGAATCGCAGGCATCGATGCACAGCGCGCAGGTGATGCACTCGTACTGCAGGCCGTTGCGGATGTCGATGCCGGTCGGGCAGACCTGCACGCACAGCTCGCAGTCGATGCAGTCGCCGAGACCGTCAGCGCGCGCGTGCGGCGTCGCGCCGGCGCGACCCGCGCGGCTCGCCGCGGCGGGCATCGTAGGACACGATCAGGGTGTCCTTGTCGAACATCACCGACTGGAAGCGCGCATAGGGGCACATGTAGATGCACACCTGCTCGCGCAGCCAGCCGGCGTTGACATAGGTGGTCCAGGTGAAGAAGCCGATCCAGAACACCGCCCAGGGGTGCAGGCTGGCCGTGCCGATCTCCCAGGCGAGTTCCGGTGCCGGGATGAAATACGCAACGAAGGTGAAGCCGGTGAGGAAAGCAAAGCCTGCCCACAGCAGGTGCTTGGCACCCTTGCGCAGGAATTTCCCGCGCGACCACGGTGCCTGGTCGAGTTTGATGCGCTGGTTGCGGCTGCCCTCGGTTTTCTGTTCGATCCACATGAAGATGGCCGTCCACACCGTTTGCGGGCAGGTGTAGCCGCACCACACGCGGCCGGCGATGGATGTGACGAAGAACAGGCCGAAGGCACAGATCACCAGCATCCAAGCCAGGAAGCGGAAATCCTGCGGCCAGAAAGTCAGCCCGAGCAGGTGGAACTGGCGTGCCGGGATGTCGAAATGCACCAGCGGCTCACCGCCCCAGCTCATCCACGGGATGCTGAAATAGGCAATCAGGATCGGCCAGCCGGTGTAGAGCCGGACTTTCTGGAAGAAGCCTTCGATCTGGCGCGTATAGATCTTCTCGCGACGCTGGTACAGGTCGACTTCGCTGACCTCGGCGGGTGCGAGGTTTTCCAGTGGTATGCGATCGTCGCTCATCGGCAAGCCCCCTCATGCACGGCAGGAATCCGTTCCCTGGCGGCCAGTTCCCACTGGCACAGTGTACCCGCCCCGTAGGGCAGGCGTGGTGCGGCACTCCGTCGCGTGGCGCCGAGCGTGCCTTGGGTCAGGGCGCGCTGTCGAGCGACAGCGAATACACGTAAGCGGCCAGCAGGTGGATGCGGGCCTCGTTGAGCAGGGCCTGGTGGGCAGGCATCTGGCCTTGGCGGCCGTTGGCGATGGAGCGGCGGATCTGGTCGGCCGAGCCGCCATACAGCCAGGTGGCATCGGCGAGGTTCGGTGCGCCGAACAGCGGATTACCCTGGCCCTCGCTGCCGTGGCAGGCGATGCAGTAGGTGCCGTAGACCGCCTGGCCGGCACCGGCCTGTGCGGCATCGTGCGGCTGGCCCGACAGGGATTGCACATACGCCGTGACCTGGGCGGTTTTCGCGTCGCCCAGCACGGCTCCCCTGGCCGGCATCTGGCCGGCACGGCCATGGGTGATGGAGTGCTTGATGGCGTCGGCGCTGCCGCCGTAGAGCCAGTCGTTGTCAGCCAGGTTCGGGAAGCCGTGGCTGCCGCGGGCATCCGAGCCGTGGCATTGTGCGCAGTGGTTGGCGAACAGGCGCTGCCCCATTTTCACGGCCTGCGGATCCTGGGCCACGGCTTCTGCCGGTTGCTGCAGGTAGGCCTCGAACAGCGGGCCGAACTTGGCCTCGGCCTGGTCGATCTCCTGCTGCCAGGCATCGACCTGCGTCCAGCCCAGCAGGCCGGGGAATTTGCCGAGGCCGGGGTAGGCGATCAGGTAGCCGATGGCAAACACGATCGAGGCGATGAACATGTACAGCCACCAGGCCGGCAGCGGGTTGTCGTATTCCTCGATGCCATCGTAGACATGGCCGGTGGTCTGGCCTTCGCCGCGCCCCTTGCGGTTGCCCAGCAGCAGCCACGCACTGCCGATGATCATCAGCAGTGTGATGGCAATGATCCAGGCACTCCAGAAATTGCTCATGATGCGTTCCCCTGGTCACCGGTCCGGGTCGTGGTTGCGGTGGTGTGTGCTGCCGGGTGCTCGTCGGCAAACGGCAGGTTGGCGGCTTCATCGAAATCGGTCTTGCGGCGATCACTCCAGGCCCACAGGCACACGCCGGTGAAGGCGATGATGGCCAGTGCAGTGCCGATGCCTTGCAGGGTGCCGGTATCCATCAGCGTGCCCCCTGCAGGACGGTGCCCAGCTGTTGCAGGTAGGCGATCAGGGCCTCGGCTTCGGTGCTGCCCTGGACGGCGCCAGCGGCACCGGCGATGTCCTCGTCGCTGTAGGGCACGCCGACCGTGCGCAGGGCGCGCAGTTTGGCTGCGGTGTGCTTGCCGTCGAGGGTGGCGTCAAACAGCCACGGGAAGGCCGGCATGTTCGATTCCGGCACCACATCACGCGGGTTATACAGGTGTGCGCGATGCCAGGCATCCGAGTAGCGGCCACCAACGCGGGCGAGATCCGGGCCGGTGCGCTTGGAGCCCCACAGGAACGGGTGGTCGTAGACGAATTCGCCCGCCACCGAGTAGTGGCCGTAGCGCTCGGTCTCGGCGCGGAACGGGCGGATCATCTGCGAGTGGCAGATGTAGCAGCCTTCGCGGATGTAGATGTCGCGGCCCTCGAGCTGCAGTGGGGTGAGCGGCTGCAGGCCGGCCACCGGTTCGGTGGTCTGCTTGAGGAACATCAGCGGTACGATCTCGGCCAGGCCGCCGAAACTGATGGCGACTACGATCAGCGCCATCATCAGGCCGACGTTTTTCTCGATTTTTTCGTGGATCATGCTGCAACCTCCTTGCCGGCCTGCACGGGTGTGGCGGCCGAGGGCATGCGGGCGGTCTGCCAGAGGTTCCAGGCCATCAGCAGCATGCCGGTGAAGAAGATGGCGCCGCCGATCACCCGCACGACATAGCCGGGATAGCTGGCCGCCACCGATTCGGCAAAGCTGTAGGTGAGCGTGCCGTCGGCGTTGTAGGCGCGCCACATCAGGCCCTGCATCAGGCCGGTGACCCACATCGAGGCGATGTACAGCACGGTGCCGATGGTCGACATCCAGAAGTGCGCATTGATCAGCTCCACGCTGTACATGCGCGGCTTGTTGAACAGGATCGGGATCAGGTGGTAGACGGCGCCGATCGACACCATGGCCACCCAGCCCAGCGCGCCGGAGTGCACGTGGCCGATGGTCCAGTCGGTGTAGTGCGACAGGGCGTTGACCGTCTTGATCGACATCATCGGGCCTTCGAAGGTCGACATGCCGTAGAAGGACAGCGACACGATCAGGAAGCGCAGGATCGGGTCGGTGCGCAGTTTGTGCCAGGCGCCCGACAGCGTCATGATGCCGTTGATCATGCCGCCCCAGCTGGGTGCCAGCAGCATCAGCGACATCACCATGCCGAGGCTTTGCGCCCAGTCCGGCAGCGCCGTGTAGTGCAGGTGGTGCGGGCCGGCCCACATGTAGATGGAGATCAGTGCCCAGAAGTGCACGATCGACAGCCGGTAGGAATACACCGGCCGCCCGGCCTGTTTCGGCACGAAGTAGTACATCATGCCGAGGAAGCCGGCGGTCAGGAAGAAGCCCACCGCGTTGTGGCCGTACCACCACTGCACCATGGCATCGACGGCACCGGCGTAGGCCGAGTAGGACTTGGTCAGGGTCACCGGCACGGCAGCGCTGTTGACGATGTGCAGCACGGCCACCGTGATGATGAAGGCGCCGTAGAACCAGTTCGCCACATAGATGTGGCTGGTCTTGCGCTTCGCGATGGTGCCGAAGAACACGATGGCGTAGGCCACCCACACCAGCGTGATCAGGATGTCGATTGGCCATTCCAGCTCGGCGTATTCCTTCGAGCTGGTCATGCCCATCGGCAGGGTGATGGCCGCCAGCACGATCACCAGCTGCCAGCCCCAGAACACGAAAGCGGCCAGCTTGTCCGAGATCAGCCGCGCCTGGCAGGTGCGCTGCACCACATACAGCGAGGTGGCAAACAGGGCGCAGCCGCCGAAGGCAAAGATCACCGCATTGGTATGCAGCGGGCGCAGGCGGCCGAAGTGCAGCCAAGGCAGGTCGAAGTTCAGGGCCGGCCAGGCCAGCTGGGCCGCGATGAGCACGCCCACCAGCATGCCGACGATCCCCCACACCACGGTCATGACGGCAAACTGGCGTACCACCTGGTAGTTGTAGGCCGGGTGTTCGGTTGCGTGTGGGTTCATGGCAGGAACGGTCCTTGGATGGGATGGGTCAGGCTGCCCATCGGCTGGGCCATTATGCCTGCTGGAAGCGGCGATTCACCATGACTTGCATCAAGGCGGCGGGACGCCTGTGGCAGCCCAAAACCGCGTGCATTGTAATGACATGCCGGCACGGCATGCTGCAGCATGCCTTCACAACGGCCCGTACAGCTCCAGCCAGTTGCCATCCGGATCGGCCACGAAGGCAAAGCCGATACCCTCGAACACCGGCGTCGGCGGCACCGGCACCGGATGACCGGCTGCCGCGATGGCTGCCACCGTGGCCGCGAGTCCGGTGACGCCCACCGAGGCATAGCGGTAACCGGTGGCTGCGGCATGGCCACCGGCGGGGTTGGCCTGTGCCGGGGGAATGTCCATCACCACCAGTTTCAGCACGGCACCGCCCAGCGTGAGCCGGTGCATGGTGCCACCGGGGAAATCCAGTTGCTGCTGGTAAGGCAGGCCGAGCGTATCGCGGTAGAACGCGAGCATGGCCTGCGGGTTGTTGGTGACGATGCCGATTTCAACGGCCGGTGACAGCAGGGACAGGGGCATGGCAGTTCCTTCGTGTGTTCAGGACAGGGCAGTTTCCAGCGCAGCGAGTTGTGCCGGGTCACGCGTGGTGGGCACCAGCACGATGTCGTCCGCACCGGTGGCGCGCAATTCGGCCAGCCGTTCCTGCAGCTGTGCCAGTGTGCCGGCGAACCCGGCCTGCGTCACGATCGCCTCGGTGATGTCTTTCGGCATCCAGGTGAGGTAGTGGCGCAGGTGTGCCTCGACCTGTGCGCGGGCCCGGGCCGGCTCACCGACGGCAAACCAGAAGCCGCTCATCTTGCGCGGCGTACCGCTGCGGCCGGCTGCCTGCCAGGCGTCATCCAGCCGGCGGAAGCTGGCTGCGATGTCTGCGGCGGTGGCGGCAAAACTGAAGCCGCAGAGGCCGCCGGCGTACTGGGCGGCGCGTGCAATCGCCCTGGGGCCGATCGCGCCGGCCAGCACGGGAATGTGGCCACGCACCGGGCGCGGCTCTACCGGGCGCGGGAGGCCTTCGGGTATGTCACCCCGCCAGACGGCCTGCATGCTGTCCACTTGCCGGTGCAGGGCATCGAGGGTGTGCCGCTCCCAGGGTATGCCTGCGGCACGGTAGTCCTCGCGCCGTCCGCCACTGCCGACGCCCACCGTGAGCCGGCCGTCGCTCAGCAGGTCCACGGTGGCCAGTTGCTTGGCCAGCACGACCGGGTTGTGCAAGGGAGCGACTGCGACGGTGGAGACCAGTTCCGCGCGTGCAGTCCAGGCTGCCGCAGCCGCCAGGGTGGTGATGAATTCGGGGTTGGCGAAGGCGATGCGTTCGCCCACGGCCAGGCATGACCACGGCCCCTGGTCGATGCGTTCGCACCAGGCACGCAGCAGGCGACGGTCCAGGCCGGCTTCCATGGTGGGGATGCCCATGCCGATGTTCACGGGTGGCTCCTTGGGGTCGGTGGGTGGTGTGTCGCGGGCGCGGCCTGTGCTGCCGCACGCAACGGGGGTTGGCCGTGGGCGGCGGTGCCTGCCCATTGTGGCAGGTTACCGGCCTGGCCGGGGCGAACGGGTGTGCCGGGATTCATGGCCGGTTTTCCGTTGCCGGAGATGGGGCGGCCAGCAGGCCGGCCAGGCAGGCCTCGAGTTCCAGCCCGCGGGGTTCGAGGGCTTCCCGTGGCCAGTCACCGTCGCTGGTGGCCTGTTCGATGTGCGCCAGGCCGCGCAGCAGGGTAGACAGGGCCAGGTCCATGCGCCAGGCCGCGCTGCTGGCCGGCAGCCGGCTGCGCAGTGCATCCAGGGTGGCGGGCAGGGTGTTTTGCCAGCGGTTGTCGGCGGGCGTCCCCGGGGCGCTGAGCTGGCCGGCCAGGTCCAGCCGGGCCAGGCAGCGCAACCAGTGGCTGTGGCCGTCCTGTGCCAGCACCTGCGCCAGCTGCATGCAAAAGGGGCTGCACAGGCGGTGCAGCAGCCCGGGCAGGGTTTCCTGGCCTCCCGGCATGCCGAAGTGGCGGTCCCGCAGGCGGTTGACCGGACGCATGCGCCAGTGCACCCAGTGCTGCAGCAGGCCTTCCCGGCTGCCGAAATGGTATTGCAGGGCGGCGGTGTTGCGCTGGCCGGCCTGGCGGGCGATTTCGCGCAATGACACGGCCTCCGGCCCCCGCGAGGCGATCAGGGTCTCGGCAGCCAGCAGCAGTTGGGTGGCAGTGTCCATGGCCATATTTAAATCAAACGAATTAAATAAATCAATCGTTTTAATAATACTGCAGGGGTTGCCCCTGTCCCTGTCCGACAGGCACCCCGTGGCCGCGGCGGGGGCCTGCCTGCGCAAGTATGCTAGGGTGAGCGCAAGCCAGTACCCGCGACCCGTCCCATGCCCCTCGCCATCCAGCGCCACGCCATCGATATCGAGCTGACCAACCGCTGCAATGCGACCTGCTCGTATTGCCCGCGGGACAGGACGCCCAGCCAGGGCTTCATGGCCCCTGACGTATTCCGGCAAGCCCTCGGGCGAGCCCTGGAGGCGGGCGCCCAGGATGCCACCTACCTGACCGGCCTGGGTGAGCCGATGCTGCACCCGCAATTCGTCGAATATGTGCGGATCATGGCCGAAATGGGCATTTCACCGGCGTTCACGACCAATGCGTCCCGCCTGTTCAAGGGTGTCTCGCAGCGCCTGCTGGATGCCGGGCTCAAGACGATCACCTTCAGTGTCAGCGACATGGGCGACAGTTACCGCAAGGTGTACAACCTGGATTTCGACAATACGCTTCGCAACATCCTGGATTTCCTTGCGCTGAACCAGGGGCGCTGCAAAACCGTGGTGAACATCGTCCCGCACGAAGGTAACCGCGGGCAGGTGGAGGACATGCGGCGCTACTGGCAAAGCCTGGGCATCGACCACATCCTGAGCCTGAAGGAAATCAACCGCGGTGGCGCCTGCAGCAAGAAATACAAGTTCCAGGAAAGCGACAGGCACAAGCCCGAGGCCCGGGCGATGCTGCACCAGGCGGGCATGAGTGAGCTCTGTTTCCTGCCTTTTTACAGCGTGTTCATCGGCTGGAACGGGCAGTATTACCTGTGCTGCATGGACTGGGAAAAAACCATGCCGCTGGGCAGCGTGTTCGATTTTTCCGTTCGTCACATGGACGACCTGAAACTGCAGTACCTGAAGCGTGCCCCGCTGCTGTGCGGCAACTGCAGTGCGGATCCGGTCAATGTCATCGCTGAAACCATGCATGAGATGGAAGCCGGGCAGAAAGGCCGGTTGGCAGCCCGTCATGTCATCAAGGCAATGAAGGAATCGCAGCAGGGAGAGTTTTCCAGGGCACTGGAAACATGGGATGCCGCAGCCGGTGCCGTCATCGTGAGCGATGCAACCCGACATGCATGACTCCTGAAAGGTATTCTTTGCCATGCACATGGACATAAAACGCGTCGTTGATATCGAGCTGACCAACCGCTGCAATGCGACGTGCTCGTTTTGCCCGCGCGAGAAAACGCCCAAGCAGGGCTTCATGGATTACCCGGTATTCCTGCAGGCAGTGGCACGGGTCAAGGAATTTGGCCCGCAAACGGATGTTTTCCTGACCGGGCTGGGTGAGCCCATGCTGCACCCGCGTTTCGTGGATTGCATCCGGCACCTGCATGACGAGGGCCTGCGGCCGGCGGTAACCACCAATGCGTCGCGCCTGTTCCGTGACAAATCGGTTGAGATGCTCGATGCAGGGCTGAAATGGATTGATTTCAGCGTGAGTGACCTGGGCGAGGATTACCGCAATGTGTATCACCTGGATTTCGAGGTGACACGGAAAAACATTGCAGACTTCATGGAGGTAAACCAGGGCAGGGCTGCCATCCAGGTCACGGTGGTTCGCCATGACGGCAACAGTGACAAGATTGATGCCATGGAACAGTACTGGAAGTCAGCGGGCATCCCGGATGTGCGTATCGTCCGCGAGATCAACCGGGGCGGTTCCTGCAGCCGCAAATACCATTTCCAGGGCAGCCACAAATACCGGCAGGAAGCCCGCGATGCGTTGAAAAATGCCGGGTTGACCGAGGTCTGCGGGTCACCGTTCGGCAGTATTTTCATCGGCTGGAACGGCAACTATTACCTGTGCTGCATGGACTGGGAAAAAACCGCACCGATGGGGCACGTTTCCACCCTCTCGATTGGTGAGGTCGATGAGCTGAAGATGCGTTACCTGCACAAGCCGAGCGCACTGTGCAGTGCCTGCAGCGTGAATCCCGTGAATGACCTTTGCGAGATACTGCATGAGGTCGAGCTCGGCCAGCGCGGGAAGTTTGCCCTGGCCAACCGCATCAACAACTACCGGAAATCCGGGGTTGATCGCTTCACGGCGGCAGTCAGCCACTGGCAGCAATCGCACCCGGACCTGATTGCCAGTGACGCCCCCGTTGCGTTGCTGTCATCATCGGGCAGTGCCTGAGGGAAGCGTGCATGCGCGGTGTGGCGCTTGATTTTGCCACCTTGGCAGCCACGGACCTCGAACTGCGCGACCTGGAGTCGGCGCTGCCGGAGTGGGCATGGTACCCGTCCACCCGCGATGACCAGCTGCTGGACAGGCTGCAGGGATGTGATGTCGCCCTGATCAACAAGATCGTGCTTTCGGAAGCGCACTTTTCCCGGCTGCCGCAGCTCAAGCTGGTCGTCATCATGGCTACGGGGACTGATAATGTGGATCTCCAGGCCGCTGCACGGCATGGGATAGCCGTTTGCAATGTAACGGCATACTCGACCCCGTCGGTGGTGCAGCATACGTTTGCAATGATGCTGTCATTGCGCATGCATTTGCGGCAATACGATGAAGCCGTGCGTGCAGGGCGCTGGCAGCAGTCCCCGCATTTTTCCTTGCTGGCATACCCCGCGGATGAATTGGCCGGCAGTGTCCTGGGCATTGTCGGCTACGGTGCCATTGGCCGTGGCGTGGAGTCCGTGGCCAGGGCATTCGGCATGGAGGTCTGCGTTGCACGGGGTGTCACGAATGCGGGGAGTGTGCAACGCATGCCATTGCAGGACATGCTGCCACGCGTGGATGTCCTGAGCCTGCATTGTCCCCTGACGGAGGCAACCCGGAACCTGATTGATGCGCAGGCACTGTCGCGCATGAAACCGGGAGCCATCCTGGTCAATGTGGCCAGGGGCGGGGTGGTCGACGAGGCTGCCCTGGCAGCGGCATTGCGGGGCGGGATGCTTGCAGGCGCCGCGGTCGATGTGCTGGCGCAGGAGCCGCCGCGGGCAGGGAGTCCCTTGCTGGAACAGGGCATCCCCAATTTGATCGTGACCCCGCACATTGCCTGGGGAAGTCGCCAGGCCAGGCAGCGCCTGGTGGGGCGGGTGGCCGCGATAATCGCAGCATTCTGCCGCGGCAGCCTGGACGGTTGCGTCAACGGCGTCTGCGTGCCGAGGCGCTGATCAGGATTCCGTGCGGACTTCCTCGGCCTGGGGGCCCTTGTCGCCCTGGGTGATCAGGAAGCTGACCTGCTGGTCCTGTTTCAGGATCCGCCGGCCGCTGCCCTCGATGCTGCGGTAATGCACAAAAACCTCGTCACCGTTGCTGCAGGTGATGAAGCCGAATCCCTTGTTCGGGTTGAACCATTTGACGGTGCCCGTGTGCCGCCCATCCGGCATGGGCGCACGCTTTGCCTGGTGCAAGGCAGCGGGGGCAGCGGGCTTCGTGGCCGGCAGCAGGGCCATGACAGCCAGCGCAATCACCGCCGTGGCAAGGCCCGCACAGGCCTGCCAGGGAGCGAAGGCAAAAGACAGGGTTCCCGATGACGAGAAGCCTTCTGCCAGCCCCGACAGCAAGGTGGCAGCGATGAGGGCGATGAGGAGCGTGATGCTGGTATTCATGGTGTATTCCGCAAGCGTTGGGCCATCATAAGGGCAGGGTGGCAGGAAAGCGAGGTCAGGATTTCCGCCACAAGGTCATGTGCATGGCTTCCTGTCCGCCATGCGGTGCCGGATCCTGGTGGTAATAATACAGGGCAATCGATTTCCGGCTGTTGCCTTCCGGGCAGGCCAGTGGTGTCGGATGGCCATGGAACGAGCACGACGAGGTGGAGAAAATGACAGCCCGCCCGGCCAGCGGGGCTATTTTCTTGATGCAGGCGGTGCCCTCGCTGTCCCAGATTTCCAGGTCGCCGTGCCATTCGGGTTGCCAATCCTTGTTCAGGTAGATCAGCAGGTTCATGCGGCGGTAAAAATGGAACTCCGGGTGCACATTGAAATCGGCATGCACCTTGAGGAAGCCTCCACGACAGGTTTCATGGATGCCCCCGCCCATGAGGTGCGGATCCGTCAGCAAGCCCGTGATGCCACTGAGGTGCTCGAGCAGGCTGAGGAAATCCGCCGACATCAACTCACGGTACAGCTGGCGCATCAGCGGCGGGGTTTTCAGCTCCATGGCCACCCATTTCTTGCGGAACTGGGCCGGTTCCCCGTCGATGCTGCCGTAGGAGCCGTGAGCCGGCGATTTGCTTTCTATTTTCGGGAACGCACCGAGCAGGGCGTTGACAACGCCCGGTTGCAGGAAGTCATCGATGACGATGTGCGGGAATGGCTGCGCGGCGGCATAAGCCGCGCGGTCCGCGGTAAAGCGTTTTTCCAGCAGCGCGTAGTCAATCAGTGGCGCCATGGGCTACCGGACCTCTATTTTTTCGTGCGGTATTCTGCTTTTGAAGTGGTAAAAAAACAGCATGAAAAGGCTGCTGCCCGCCACCGTGCCGGCAAGTGCCTGCCGGGGGTTGCCCAGCGTCACCAGCCAGGCGTCACCGGGCTGCAGGGCATGCTCCCCAAGTTGGGCCATGCCTCCCAGCAGGATGCTGCAGGCAATGGCGGGCAGGAGTCCGCTGGCAAGCCGTGTACCGTGCATCGCGGCAATCCTGCCGGACGATTCTTCCGGGCTGCAGAAGCCGGCTTGCAGGAATGTGGTGTCCGGCAGGATGCTGCTGGCGGACAGGGTTTTTTCGATGAGGCGGATGGTGTGGCTGGTGTTGATTTCGAGCAGCAATTGGCGGAATTCCGCAGCAAGCCCGAGGTATGGCAACAGCGGCAGTGCGTGGTCAGCCTGGCGTTGTACCGGGAAATATTCCTGCAGGCTTTGCTGCCTGTCAGCGATGGTGCGTGCCACGCCCGGCTTCAGCAGGCCAGGCACGATCAGGTCGCTCCCGGCGGGGATCACCTGCTGGAAAGCCTGGTGCTGGAGGATGGGGCTGGGTGCGTTCATTGGCTGGGTCCGGTTTTGCCAGGCTCGAACGAGAAGTATTTGTGCCCGATGAAGCTGGTGAAGATCGGCACGATGATGCCTGCTGCGTGTGCCATCTCCTTGCGCATCCATTCTACGCCCATGGCCGGCAGCAGGTACTCGGCCAGCAGCAGGCTCACGAGCAGCGTCTGCAGGACCGCCAGCAGGTTGATGAGGATGAAACGGGCGATTTCCTGGGCCGGGTGCAGGCTGCTTTTGTCGAAGACATGCAGGCGGAACAGGATGAAGGCGACGACCATGCCGGTCAGGTGGGCCAGTACGATGGCGCTGCCGTAGCCGATCGGCAGGGTCTGTTCATACAGGATGCGGGAGCCGAAGTTTGCCAGCGCCGCAATCCCGCCGGATACCAGGAAGCGCAGGAATTGCGGGGTGAGGAATTCCCGCTTCAGCATGGCGCGACGGCTTTTTCCGCCAGCAGGCGCCCCACGCGCACGCTTTCGCTGACGGAGCGGTCCTGCGGGTAATAGCTGGAGGTGTCCGCCAGCAGCAGGCCCGGCATGACGCCATCGAGCGGCGGCACCAGGGAGGCGAAACCGGGGCGGCAGACGGTTTGTGCGAACTGGTAGCGTGACAGGTGCGCATCGAGGATCCAGTCGGGCCGGAATTGCGGGTTGATGGCCGCAAACACCGGCAGCAACTCCTGCTGGAACTGCTCCAGCGTCCACTGGTATTTCGGGTGGGTCTGCGGCATGTAATAGGGCACGTAGGCGATGTGCGGCGTGATCGGGTTGAGGTTGCTGTACTCGATGATGCCCGGTATCGGCAACGACGGGTCCGTGATGTTGGTCCAGAAGTTGGGCGTCAGCGGTTGTTTCAGCTTGAAGACCAGTGTGCAGACGCCGACATTGGCGATGGATTGCAGCTTGCCCAGCCACGGTTCCGGCAGATCGGGCAGCATCTGTGGCACATACGGGAAGGGTACGGTGGAAATGACACGGTCGGCGGCCAGGGTTTCGCCGCCAAGGTCAACGCCGGTGACCCGTCCGTCGCTGGTGGTGATGCGCCGGACCGGGGCACTCACGCGGATGGTGCCGCCCCGGGTACGGATGGCGTGTTCGAGGGCGTCGATCAGCGATTGCGTGCGGCCTTCGAGGTAGCCGAGGCGCTCGTGCAGCAGGCTTTCGCGGCTCAGTGCCACGCGCTGGATGCGGGTGGCAATCCAGGCGGCGGAGAGCTGGTCCTGGAATTCGTAGAACTTGAGCGCGAACAGCTGCTCCCAGAGGATGCGGTAGCCTTTCTTGCCCAGCCATTTTTCCAGCCAGGCGCGGGCAGTGGTGTGTTCGAGGTCATCAAACTGCTTGCGCTGCTTGGTGACCATCACCTGCAGGCCGTAGCGGAATTTGGTGAGGAAATCCAGGTGCGGGAACTTCAGCAGGGCCATCGGGCTGCCCCATGCGTGCAGCTTGCCCTGGTGGAACAGGCCCATGCGGGTGCGCTGCCAGCGCAGGCTGTCCAGCAGGCCGAGTTCGCCCAACAGTTCGAAGTAGTCGTGGTCGGTGCCGCAGATGAAGTGGAAGTAGCGTTCGATGTCCACGCCGTTGAAATCAAACGAGGCGGACATGCCGCCCAGGCGTGGGCCGGCTTCCAGCAGGGTGACGCGCTGGCCTGCCTTCAGCAGCTGGTAGGCGCAGGCCAGGCCCATCGGGCCACCGCCGATCACGGCAACATGCAGCGGGGTAGTCATGGGTCGTCAGCGCTCCAGTACGATGCGGTGCCACGGCGCCGTGGTGAAGGTCTCCTGCAGCGCCTGGTCCAGTGGGGTGGGAGTAAAACCGAAGGTGGATGCCATGTCCACGCCGGTGAAGACATCGCCGGCGGTCAGGGCCGCCAGCTGGTCGGCAGTGAAGGGCGGGTTGCGCGACAGCAGGGCATAGCAGCGCAGCAGGAAGGCAAACACGCCGACGGGAATGGTCATCACCAGCGTGTGGTGGCGGCAGAGCTGGCGGATGCGGCGGATGAGGTCGATGTAATCGATGCCTTCCGGGCCGGTGAGGTCGTATACCGCATTGTGCGGCTGCTTTTCCATACAGGCGAGCAGGGCGCGGCAGAAATCACGCACATACAACGGCTGGCGCAGGTAGCGGCCGTCGCCGGGAATGGGAAATACCGGGCTCCATTTCATGAAGCGTGACAGCCAGCCAAGGTGCTTGCGGTCGAACCAGCCGAACATCAGGGTCGGGCGCAGGATGGCATGCGGCAAGCCGCAGTGCACGACCATGCGTTCCTGTTCGGTCTTGCTGCGCACGTAATCGTCGTCGGCCACTGAATTGACCACCGACGAGCTGGCATGGACCAGGTAGGGCACGCGGTGCCGGTGGCAGGCATCGAGTACGCAGCGGGTGGAATCGATGGTGTTCTGCACGAAGGTGGTGCTGTGCTTGGCACCGATCTGTGCCTGCAACTGGAACACGCCGGCTGCACCGGCAAAGGCATCCTGCCATGCCCCGGGCTGGCTCAGGTCGGCATGGACGGTGGTGATGCCGGGGTTGTGCTGCTGCAGGATGGCCAGGTTGTGGTGGTGGGCATCGATGGCAATGATGCGCCGGTAGCCGCGTTCGCGCAGCAGCATGACCAGGTTCTGGCCAACCAGCCCGGCAGCGCCGGTGATGACCAGTACGGGGTTGTCCGCGGGCGACAGGGCCGCGGGCAGGGTGGCGGGCGTGGGCATGGGGGCTTTCCTTCTTATGGGGTGAGACTCTAGCTTTTGCTATCCTTCCCCGTCAATTCACGGCGGGACGGTACAAGCCGGTGCGCATGCGTTTTTACCTGCGGGCGGTGATCCTGCTGGCGTTGCTGTTGCCGCTGGCCTGGCTGTATGTGGCCGGCCGCAGCCTGGCACACCTGCCGCGCCTGCACGACACGGTGCCCGTGGTGCCGCCGCCGGCGGCCGGGGAATCCTTTGCCGCATACCGCGCCCGGGTGGCGGGGCTGGTCGCAGCCTCCTTGCCGGCCAATGCCCCGCAGCAAACCCTGGCGTGGCGGTTGCCCTTCGAAGTCCGGCCGGCCGCGGGCTGCACACCCGCGCAGGACCGCGGCGTGCTGCTGTTCCATGGGCTGACCGATTCCCCCTTTTCCCTGCGTGACCTGGCCGCACAGCTCAGCGCACAGTGCCAGACGGTGCGGGTCATGCTGTTGCCGGGCCATGGCACGGCACCGGGCGCCTTGCGCCGGGTGACGCTGGAAGACTGGCGGCTCGCTGTCGATCGGGCAGTGGCCGATTTTGCGGCCAGTCACCCGCAGCCCTTGCTGGGCGGCTACTCGCTGGGCGGGGCACTGGCGGTGGATTACCGGCAACGCCATCCCCGGCAGCCACTGGCGGGCCTGCTGCTGGTGGCACCGGCACTCGGGCTGGATTCGGGCCTGCTATGGGCACTGCCGCTGCTGCAGGGCCTGTCGGCGTGGCTGCCGCGTGCCGGCTGGCTGGAAATCCATGCCGACGACAACCCGGTCAAGTACGAATCCTTCCCGGTGAACGGGGCCTGGCAGATGGCACGCCTGGTGGCCGACCTGCAGGATGCACCGGCCGTGGGCTGGCAACCCTTGCCGGTGTGGGCAGCACTGACGGCCGACGATGCCACCGTCGATGCGGCCGCTTCCCTGCGCCTGCTGTGTGCACGGGCCGCGCCGCAGGCCAGCCGGCTGCTGTGGTATGGCACGCGGCCGGCGGCTGGTGGCTGTGCGGCCGTGCAGTGGGAGCCGCCGGATCCGGCCGTGCGCGGCTATTCCCATGTCGCGTTGCCGTTCAGTCCGCACAACCCCGTCTACGGGACACAGCCGCTGTACTACAACTGCATGCATTACCCGGCCGACAGCCTGCGCTGGCGCCTGTGCAAGGGGCTGGTCTCGGGTGAGGCGATGGTGCCGGTGCTGGGCGAGGTGAATGAGGCCAACCTCGGCCTGCCGTTGCTGCGCCGGTTGACCTACAACCCGGCATTCGGGCCGATGGTGGCCGGCCTGCTCGGCTTCATCGATGCGTTGCCGGATAGCGCTCCCGCAGCTGCCCCGCCAGCAGGCGGCAGGCGTCCTGCAGGGTGAAGATGCCGGCCAGCTCGCCGTCGCGTGTGACCAGCACGGCGCCGATGTGGGTCGCGGCCATCGCATCGAGGATGCGGTCGAGCGGATCACCCACATCGGCCATGTAGGCGCGCGGCGGGCACACATCACCGACGCGCAGGTCCGGATCCAGCGGGTGGCCGGGCAGGTGTGAGCGATCGATGTCACGCGCCGAGACAAGGGTTTCCAGTGCACCGCAATCGGTCACCGCGAGGTGGTGGATGCCGTGCCGGTGCATCAGGGCAGCTGCCTGCGGCAGCGGGGCACGGCTGTCGATGCTGTAGGGGAATGGTGTCATCACCGACAGCAGGGTGGGCATGGCAGGGCTGTTCATGGGCATGTCCTTGCGCGGGCGGGCTTCTCCAGGGGCCATGCTACACTGCCGGAGCAACGGGAAACACGGCTTGCGCGCGCGGCCGGCGGTGTGCCACGGCAGGAGGCAGCATGCGTTACCGGATACTCGGCAAGAGCGGCCTGCGGACCTCGGTCATCGGCATCGGCAGCTGGCAGTTCGGCGGCAACTGGGGCCGTGATTTCACGGCACCGGAAGTCGGGCATATCCTTGGCCGTGCCGCCGAGCACGGCATCAACCTCATCGATACCGCCGAATGCTATGGCGATCACCTGTCGGAAACCCTGATAGGCGAAGCCATTGCCGGCCAGCGTGACCGCTGGCTGCTGGCGACCAAGTTTGGCCACCAGCACGGGTCGGACCTGCCGCCGGAAACGCACTGGCAGCCGGCAGCGGTGCAGCGCCAGCTGGAGGAATCCCTGCGTGCGCTGCGCACGGACTGCATCGACATCTACCAGTTCCATTCCGGCAGTGACCAGGATCTCGACAACGAGGCCTTGTGGACGATGCTGCACAAGCAGCGTGAAGCCGGCAAAATCCGCAGCCTCGGCATCTCGATCGGCCAGCCCGGCAATGCCTACCAGGCCGATCGCGCCACCGCACTGGGCGTCGATGTTGTCCAGGTGACCTACAACGTCCTCAAGCGCGCAGCCGAACAGGCCGTGCTGCCGTCCTGCCAGCGGCAGCAGCTGGGGGTGCTCAACCGCACGCCGCTGGCGAGTGGTTTCCTGACCGGCAAATACCTGCCGGGGGTGCGTTTCCCGGCCAATGACGTGCGCAGCCAGCGCAAGGCCGAGGGCATCGATGCCGAGCTGGCACGGGCCAATGTCCTGTTGGGGCAGTTTGCACGGACGGATGTGCCGAAGGCGGCCTGGGCCCTGGCCTGGTGCCTGAAGCACCCGGCGATCACGGCCGTCATCCCGGGCGTGAAAAGCGTGGCACAGCTGGATGCCAATGTGCGGGCCCTGGAACTGCTGCCGCCGGAAGGCACCATCCTGGCGTCGGCGGGACGCTGCGACGGTGCGCCCGTCGCCGCGGGCTGAATCAGCGGCGGAACTGCACCGCCTGCCACGCTGCCAGCATGTCGCCGATGGCTTCCTGCATCACGCCGATGTGGTCGGGGTGGATGGCGTAGGCGCTGAAATCCGCTTCGTTGGCAAACTCGGCCACCAGTGCGTAATCGGCATTGCCCTGCGGGTTCAGACCGAGGTCGGGACCGAAGCGGTAGCTGCGGATTTGCGGGATCAGCGCCGGCAGGCGTTCGAAACCGGCCGTGACGCGGGCCACCTGTTCCGGCGTGGTGCCGGCTTTCCACTTCAGCAGGACGACGTGCTGGATCATGTGATGCTCCTGCCGGCAGTGCCGGGCGTCAGAGGGCCTTGATGCGGGTCTGCTGCTGCGTGAGCTTGTCGATCGCCTGGCGCAGTTCTGCCAGCCGTTCGCGTTCCTTCGCCACGACATCGGCGGGTGCCTTGCCGGTGAAGCCGGCATTCGACAGCTTGCTGTCGAGCTGGTCGGCCTGCTTGCCCAGCTTGTCGATTTCCCGGCCCAGCCGCGCCAGTTCCGCTGCCTTGTCGATGAGGTCACTCATCGGTACGCGGATTTCCAGTTCACCGACGATTTGCGTGGCGCTGGGAGGTGCCTCGGCATCGTCGGCGAGCCAGCTGATGGCGTCGAGCTTCGCCAGCTTCTTCAGGCCGGTTTCGTTCAGGCTGCAGAAACGGCGGTCCCGCTCGGTGCCGCGCTGCAGCAGCAGTGGCAGGGCCTTGCCCGGCGGGATGTTCATTTCGCCACGGATGTTGCGCACGGCCAGCATCACCGCCTGCAGCCACTCGATGGCAGCAGTGGCTTCGGCATCGACCTTGCCGGCATCGGCCACCGGCCACGGGGCCAGCATGATGGTGTCGCCGGCCTTGCCGGCCAGCGGGGCGATGCGTTGCCACAGCTCCTCGGTGATGAAGGGCATGAACGGGTGCAGCAGGCGCAGGGCGGCTTCCAGCACGCGCACCAGGGTGCGGCGGGTACCGCGTTGCAGGGCGGCACTGGCCTGTTCGTCCCACAGCACCGGCTTCGACAGCTCGAGGTACCAGTCGCAGTACTCGTTCCAGAAGAAGTCGTACACGGCCTGCGCGGCGAGGTCGAAGCGGTAGCCGTCCAGGGCGTCCTGCACGGCTTGCTCGGCCCGTTGCAGGCGGCTGATGATCCAGCGGTCGGCCAGTGAGAGTTCCACCGGCAGGCTGGCGTCCAGCCCGCAGTCCTGGCCCTCGGCCTGCATCAGCACATAGCGGCTGGCATTCCAGATCTTGTTGCAGAAGTTGCGGTAACCCTCGATGCGGCCGATGTCGAACTTGATGTCACGCCCGGTGGAGGCCAGCGACAGGAAGGTAAAGCGCAGGGCATCGGTACCGTAGGCATTGATGCCGTCGGGGAATTCCTTGCGGGTGGCCTTGGCGATTTTCTCGGCCAGTTGCGGCTGCATCATGCCGCTGGTGCGCTTTTGCACCAGCGTGTCGGGGTCGATGCCGTCGATCAGGTCGATCGGGTCCAGCACATTGCCCTTTGACTTCGACATCTTCTGGCCTTGTGCATCGCGCACCAGGCCGTGCACATAGACGGTCCTGAATGGCACCTGCGGGCTGCCGTCGTCGTTCTTGACGAAATGCATGGTCATCATGATCATGCGCGCGACCCAGAAGAAGATGATGTCGAAGCCGGTGACCAGCACGTCGGTGGGATGGAAGGTTTTCAGGTCTGCGGTGTCGTCCGGCCAGCCGAGCGTGGAGAAGGTCCACAGCGCCGAGGAGAACCAGGTGTCGAGCACATCGTCGTCCTGCTGCAGTGACACCTCGTCGCCGAGCGAATACTTGCTGCGTACTTCGGCCTCGTTGCGGCCGACATAGGCATTGCCGTGCCGGTCATACCAGGCCGGGATGCGGTGTCCCCACCACAGCTGGCGCGAGATGCACCAGTCCTGCAGGTCGCGCATCCAGGCAAAGTACATGTTCTCGTACTGCTTTGGCACGAACTGGATGCGGCCGTCCTCCACGGCAGCGATGGCCGGCCCGGCCAGTTTGGCGGTGGCCACATACCACTGGTCGGTGAGCCAGGGCTCGATGACCACGCCGCTGCGGTCGCCACGCGGCACCTTCAGCGTGTGGGGCTCGGTTTTCTCGAGCAGGCCGGCAGCCTCCAGCTCGGCAACGATGCCTTTGCGCGCCTCGAAACGGTCAAGGCCGGCATAGGCGGCCGGGGCCTTTTCGCCGTGCAGGGATTCATAGGCGTTGTTGGCCAGTACGGTGAATTCGGCCAGCACGCGGGCATCGCGGTCGAAGATGTTGATCAGCGGCAGGGCATGACGCCTGCCGACCTCGAAGTCGTTGAAGTCGTGGGCCGGCGTGATCTTCACCACGCCGGTGCCGAAGGCCGTGTCCACATAGGTATCGGCCACGATCGGCACCAGCCGTCCCGTCACCGGCAGGCGGACCTGCTGGCCGACGAGGTGCCGGTAGCGTTCGTCTTCCGGGTTCACGGCCACGGCGGTGTCACCCAGCAGGGTTTCCGGCCGCGTGGTGGCGACGACCAGGTGGCCCGAACCGTCGGCCAGCGGATAGCGGATATGCCACAGCGAGCCTTTTTCTTCCTCGCTGAGCACCTCCAGGTCGGAGATTGCCGTGTGCAGTGCCGGGTCCCAGTTCACCAGGCGCTTGCCACGGTAGATGAGGCCGTCGTCGTACAGGCGCACGAAGGCCTCCTGCACGGCCCGCGACAGGCCGGCGTCCATCGTGAAACGCTCGCGTGACCAGTCGACCGAGGAGCCGAGCCGGCGGATCTGGCGGGTGATGGTGCCGCCGGACTGTTCCTTCCATTCCCAGACCTTCTCCAGGAATTTCTCGCGGCCGAGTTCATGGCGGGTGACCTGTTGTGCGGCGAGCTGGCGCTCGACCACCATCTGCGTGGCGATGCCGGCGTGGTCGGTGCCGGGCTGCCACAGCGTGTTGCAGCCCTGCATGCGGCGGTAGCGGGTCAGCGCGTCCATCACCGCGTTGTTGAAGCCGTGGCCCATGTGCAGGCTGCCGGTGACATTTGGCGGCGGGATCATGATGCAGAAGGGTTTGCCCTGGCCGCGTGGCGCAAAGTAGCCGCGCTGTTCCCAGGTCTGGTACCACGCCTGTTCGATGGCGTCGGGTTGGTAGGTCTTGTCGAGCGTCATGGTGATCCGTCGGCTGGCTGTTGCGCGATCGCGGGCTGGGGCGTGCGGGAGGCGCCCAGTATAGCGGCTATCCCCGGCAGCGTCAGTGGCCGGCGGCGTCGAGCGTGTGGCGTTTCAGCGGGTAGCCGCGGCCCTGGTAGAAGCGGTAGCGCTCGCGCAGGGCATCCAGCACGGCGGCATCCTGGCAGACGATTTCGGCCAGGTAGTCGAAACGGCTGAACCAGTCGGGGATGGCGCTGCCGAGGTTGATCAGCAGGCCGTGGTGGTGGGCGGGGGAGTCGTGCTGGCCGAGCTCGACCGGCGAGGGTGGCAGGCTGGGGTCGTCGCTGCGGCGGTGGGGCACGAAGCTGGCCGGGCGGAACTCCCACAGCAAGGTATCGAGTTCGCTGAGCGGGCCGGGTTCACCGTGGATGAACACCGGCAGGCCGCGGCGCCAGGCCTTCGCCGCCAGCCGGCAGGCAAACTGCAGGCGTGCCGCCGGCGCGGCGTCGGGCAGTACATAAAAGCTGACTTCGGTCATGCCCCCAGCCCGCTGCGGTTGAGCAGGTACTGCAGCAGCAGGGCCACCGGGCGGCCGGTGGCGGTTTTCGGGCTGCTGCTCCAGGCGGTGCCGGCAATGTCCAGGTGTGCCCAGGTGTAGTCTTCGGCGAAGCGGGCGAGGAAGCAGGCAGCGGTGATGCTGCCGGCGGAGGGGCCACCGATGTTGGCGACATCGGCGAACGGGCTCTTCAGCTGTTTCTGGTAGTCGTCCCACAGCGGCATGCGCCAGGCGCGGTCACCGGTCAGCCGGCCGGCCTCGAGCAGGTCGTCGGCCAGGTCGTCATCGTTGCTGAACAGGCCGCTGGCGTGTTCGCCGAGTGCCACCACGCAGGCGCCGGTGAGGGTGGCGATGTCCACCACCGCCTCGGGCTTGTAGCGGCTGACATAGGTCAGGGCATCGCACAGCACCAGGCGGCCTTCGGCGTCGGTGTTGAGGATTTCCACGATGTCGCCGGGCTTGGTGGCCTTGCCGCTGGGCAGGTTTTCCGAGGCGGCAATCACGCCGACTAGGTTGATCGGCAGCTTCAGGCTGGCTGCGGCATGCAGGGTGCCGAGCACGCTGGCAGCGCCGCACATGTCGTATTTCATCTCGTCCATCTTGGCGCCGGGCTTGAGGCTGATGCCGCCGCTGTCGAAGGTGATGCCCTTGCCGACCAGCGCCAGCGGGCGCTGTTTGGCCGGGCCACCCTGGTAGTGCAGCACGATCAGGCGGGCCGGTTCCTCGCTGCCGCGGGCCACCGAGAGCAGGGCGCCCATGCCGAGTGCGCGCATCCGGCGCTCGTCCAGCACCTGGCACTGCAGGCTGTGCCGGCGAGCCAGTTTGCGTGCCTCGCTGGCGAGGTAGGACGGCGTGCAGACATTGCCCGGCAGGTTGCCGAGTTCCTTCGCGAGGTGGATGCCTTCGGCCATTGCCAGGCCCTGGGCCAGGGCGCGGCGGGTCGCAGCGCCCGTGCCGCAGCCGTGCACGGCCACCTTGCGTAGTGCCGGTTTGGGGGTCTTGCGGGAGACGGTGGCCTCGTAGCGGTATTGTGCTGCGGCAACCGCCATCGCCAGTTGCTGTGCGGCCCAGGCGGGCTGCTCGGCGGCGGCCGTGAGCCCTTCGGTGCAGACGGTGGCATCGGTGGCGTGCAGGCGGTGCAGGGCATGGCCGGCATCACGGGCCCAGGCAAGGAAATCCTGCTGTGCATCGTGTCCCTTCATGGCCTTGCCGGTACCGACCAGCAACAGGCGGCGGATGCCGGCGGGTTTCGGCAGGTAGAGGGTGGTGTGCTGGCCGCGCTTGCCGCTGAAGTCGCCGCTGTCGAGCAGCTGGCGAACCAGCTGGCCGCTGAGACGGTCCAGCACGGTCAGCGTGCCCTGCAGGCGCTTGACACCCTCGGGGACCGCCACCACCAGGCAGTCGGTGCGCAGGGTTGCAAAATCGTCGATCGGGCGTGCGCTGAATTGCATGGTCACTCCTGGGGCTTTGGCCGGGGTGTCAACGGGAGGTGCAGGACGGGCTGTTTTCCGGGACAATACGGTACCAGCAATCCCGGGTCGCGTTAAGGACCCGTCATCCCAACGGAGCCCCGGCGTGGTTCTTTTCTGGTACCTCACACGGCAGTTGCTGGGCACCACCCTGGGCCTGGTGCTGGTATTGACCGTGGTGATCACCACCGGCCGTTTCATCCAGTACCTGTCCGATGCCGCGACCGGTGAGATGGCCGCGAACATCCTGTTTGCGGCCCTGGCGTACCGCCTGCCCGGCTTCATGGACATCGTGCTGCCGTTGAGCCTGTTCATTGCCGTGCTGCTGGTGTACGGGCGCCTGTATGCCGACAGCGAAATGGTGGTGATCCATGCCTGCGGCATCAGTCCCGGCAAGGTGATGGCCTATACCCTGGCTCCCGGCCTGCTGGTGATGGCTGTGCTGGCGGCGTTTACCCTGGTGATCACGCCGGCGTCACTGGCGCGTTCGGAACGCCTGCTGAACGACCCGGACAATGCCTGGGGCATCAATACCCTGGTGCCGGGGCGGTTCCAGCGCACCAAAACCGGCGACAAGGCCAATTACACCGAATCGATGGTGCCCGGCGATGGCACCCTGCAGCGCCTGTTCGTGGCCTCGCGCGGCCGTGACAGCGAGGGGCGTCCCACGCAGAGCATCACCGTGGCCCTGACCGGCCGCGTGGTACAGGATGAAAGCAGCGCTACGCGCTACCTCGAGTTGACCGATGGCGTGCGCTACGAAGGCTGGCCGGGACAGCGTGACTTCAGCGTGGCGACCTTCCATGCCTTCGGGCAGCAGCTCGAGAAAAAACAGTCGTCGGCGCGCGTGCGCATCAGCAGCGATGCCAAGCCGACCTGGGCCTTGTTGGGTTCCGACAAGGCCTGGGACATGGCCTCACTGCACTGGCGCCTGTCCCTGCCGTTCGTGATCCCGGTATCGATCCTGCTGGCGCTGCCATTGGCGCGCACCAACCCGCGGCAGGGGCGCTGGCTGAAGCTGCTGCCGGCCCTGTTGCTGTTCCTGCTGTACCTGGTGCTGCTGATTGCCATGCGCGACTCGATTGCCAATACGCGCCTGCAGGGCGTGATGCCGCTGTGGAACATGCACTTGGTCTTCGTGTCGGTGGCCGTGGGCGTGATGCTGGCCGGGCAGTGGTCGCAGCGGCGCTCCCTGCAGGCGATGCAGCGTGGCGACAAGGTGGCGCCATGAACCGCATCAACCGGTATATCCGCAAGAGCATCCTGACCGGCATCGGCATGGTACTGCTGGTGTTTGTCGGCCTTGATGTGATCCTGTCGCTGATTGACCAGCAATCGGAGCTGTTTGGCGAGTACGGCTTCTTCGATTCCGTGCTGGTTACCCTCATGACCCTGCCGGGCCGGATGGACATGCACCTGCCGTTTGTGGTGCTGATCGGCTGCCTGGTTGGCCTGGGCCAGCTCGCGGTGTCTTCCGAGCTGACGGTGATGCGCGCCAACGGCATTTCCACCGGGCGCATCGTCTGGCTGGCCTGCAAGCCGGCCCTGCTGTTCACGCTGGCGGCACTGCTGGTGGGTGAGTTCATTTCACCGGACCTCGACCGCTATGCGCAGAGCCGCAAGACCCTGCTGCAATGGGGCAGCACCGGCTTCATGCACGAATACGGCATGTGGCTGCGCGATGGCCGGCAGTTTGCCAATGCCAATGCGGTACAACCCGATGGCGTGCTGTACGGCCTGTCGGTATACCGCATGACCGATGACTGGCAGATCGGCGAGGCCCTGCAGGCGCGCCGCGCAGTCTGGCATGGCGAATACTGGGTCCTGGAAAAAGTGGTGCGTACCCATTTCCGCGGCGACAGCACCGAGCGGGAATGGCAGCCGGCCTTGCGCTGGTATTCCTCGATCACGCCGGACATGCTGCGCATCCTGATGCTCAAGCCCGACCAGCTGTCGGTGCGCGACCTGTGGTATTACGCGGATTACCTGCAGGCACAGGGCCTGGACAGCAGCGAATACCGGCTCAGTTTCTGGTCCGAAGGACTCAAGTTGCTGGCGATCGGCAGCCTGGTGCTGGTGG
>LAHR01000130.1_pt1 | contig 33629 bp, 29 predicted proteins | sample 329641 | NCBI WGS metagenome assembly LAHR01 (sample SAMN03275701, study PRJNA271635) | activated sludge metagenome | isolation source: Sample C-3 Sludge from acetogenic chamber (third chamber) of Anaerobic...
CCGTTCTACACCGGCAAGCAGAAAGTGCTGGACACCGGTGGCCGTATCGACCGCTTCAACAAGCGGTTTGGCAGCCGTGGCAAGGCCGGCGCGTAAGACGCGTCGCCTGTTGCGAGTCACCCGACGCCCGGCCCTGCGCCGGGCGTTTGCTTTGGGGCTGCTGGTGCTGCTGGCATTGCAGCAGTGGCAGCAGGCGACCCCGGTGCAGCCGGCCCCGGTCCCGGCAACGGTTGCGGCCGCTCCCGCGGCATCCCCCGCCGTGCTGCCGGATGCCTGCCGCCTGCAGGGCCCGGCGCGCACGGTGACGGTCAGCCGTGTGATCGATGGCGACACCGTGGAGTTGGCCGACCGGCAACGGGTCCGCCTCATCGGGCTCAATACCCCCGAGACACGGGCGGCCGACCCGGCGGTGGCTGCGCATGCCGCCGCCGCCCGCCAGCGCCTGCAGGCACTGCTGGCCGATGGCCCGGTGCAGTTGCAGGAAGGCACCGACGCCCACGACCACTACCGGCGCCTGCTGGCCGACCTGTTCACGGCCGGCGGCGAGCAGGTTGCGGCCACGCTGGTGCGTGACGGACTGGCGTTTGCGGCGTATTTCCCGCCCAACCTGGCGTATGCGGCCTGCATCGCGGCGGCGGAACGCGAGGCTCGTGAAGCAGGCCGTGGTGTCTGGTCGCTGGCGGCCTTTGCCCCGTTGCAGGCGGCACACATGGGGGCGGCGGCAGCCGGCTTCCAGCGCCTGCAGGGGCGTGTGCTGCGCATCGATGCATCCAGCCAGGCCCTGTGGGTGCAGTTCGAGGGTGATGCGGTGCTGCAGCTGCCGAAAAAGCACCTGGCGTTGTTTGCGCACGATCCGCCGGAACACTGGCCGGGGCGGCACATCGAAGCCACCGGCTGGCTGGTCGACCGGCAGCAGGACCGGCGTGCCAGCACACGGGGACATGCACGCTGGATGATGCAGGTGCGTCATCCGGCCGCCGTGCGCCTCCTCACCAAACCGTAATCGCTGGCGCAGGCCGCTTGATTGTGGCTGCGCTGCCTTTTCGCTATCCTTGGGCGCCTTCAGAAAGCGCTTTTTGGCATATCCAGCGCCGGCGCGACCAGGAACCCGACATGTCCACGACCGATTCGTTCAAGCAGGCAGCCCTCGATTACCACGCCAAACCCCACCCCGGGAAAATCGGCATCACCGTCACCAAGCCGGCAGAAACGCAGGAAGACCTCGCACTGGCCTACAGCCCGGGCGTGGCCGAACCGGTGCGTGCAATCGCCGCCAACCCGGACGATGCCTACCGCTATACCGCCAAGGGCAACCTGGTGGCGGTCATCAGTGATGGCACCGCCATCCTGGGCCTGGGCGATCTCGGCCCACTGGCCAGCAAGCCGGTGATGGAAGGCAAGAGCCTGCTGTTCAAGCGTTTTGCCAACATCGATTCGATTGATATCGAAGTGGAGGCCGAATCCTCCCAGGCCTTCATCGATACGGTGCGCCGCATCGCGATCACCTTCGGCGGCATCAACCTCGAGGACATCAAGGCGCCGGAGTGTTTCGAGATCGAGAAGGCCCTGATCGAGGCCTGCGACATCCCGGTCTTCCATGACGACCAGCACGGCACCGCGATCGTCACCGCAGCCGGCATGCTCAATGCGCTGGAGGTGCAGGGCAAGACACTGGAGAGCGCCCGCATCGTCTGCCTGGGGGCCGGTGCCGCGGCCGTGGCCTGCATGCGCCTGCTGATCCGCTGTGGTGCGCGCCGCGAGAACATCTTCATGGTCGACCGCATGGGCGTGATCTACAGCGGCCGTGATGGCCTCAACCAGTACAAGGCCGAGTTTGCCCATGCCACCGACAGGCGCACGCTGGAAGATGCCTGCACGGGTGCGGATGTGTTCGTCGGCCTGTCCGGTGCCGACCTGCTGTCGCCGGACATACTGAAGAAAATGGCGCCGCGGCCGGTGGTGTTTGCCTGTTCCAACCCGGATCCGGAAATCGATCCCGACCTCGCGCATGCCACCCGCAGCGACCTGATCATGGCGACCGGGCGCTCCGATTTCCCCAACCAGGTCAACAACGTGCTGGGCTTCCCCTACATTTTCCGCGGTGCACTGGATGTGCGTGCACGGTGCGTGAATGAGGAGATGAAGCTGGCAGCCGTGCATGCCCTGCGTGCAATCGCCAAGGAGCCGGTGCCGGCCAGTGTGCTGCAGGCCTGCGGCCTGGATACGCTGGCGTTCGGCCCCGGCTACATCATCCCGAAGCCGATGGACCCGCGCCTGCTGGGCCGCGTGTCGGCAGCCGTGGCGCGTGCGGCGGTCGACAGCGGCGTGGCCAGGCTCGCTTACCCGGCCCACTACCCGCTGTAACCGGCCGTCAGAACAGATCCCAGGGCATGCCGTCCTGGGGCGGCGTACCGGACGGCAACCCGGCATCCGGCGCAGGCTCATCGGCCGGCGCCTGTTCTTCCCGGAACACCTCGAATACCGCACCGGGCTGGCCCGGTCGTGCCCGTTTGCCGGTGGCCGGATCGATCCGCACGGTGACCAGGCCGGCCGGCTGCGGGCGCGGCAGGTCGGGCTTGCCGGCCAGCGCTGCCGCCATGAATTCCATCCAGACCGGCAGTGCGGCGGTGCCGCCATACTCGTTCTGTCCCAGCACCTGGTTCTGGTCGAAGCCCAGCCACACCGTGGTCACCACATCGCGGTTGTAGCCGGAGAACCACGCATCCGTCGGGCCATTGGTGGTGCCGGTCTTGCCGGCGAGGTCGTTGCGTTGCAGGGACATGGCCTTGCGCGCCGTGCCCTTGCGGATCACGTCCTGCAGGATGCTGTTCACGATGTAGGCCACGCGGGCATCGATGACGCGCTCGGCCACCGGCCGGTCGGGCGGCGGGCTCGCGGTACCGGCTGCGGCGGGCGGCGTGTTGCCCGGTTCGGTCCCGGCCAGGGCCGGCGGTGGTTCGCAGGTTTCGCAGACGGTGGCGGGGCGGGCGGTATGGATCGGCTGGCCGGATGCGTCCTCGATGCGGCTGACCAGGTAGGGTCTGACGCGGTAGCCGCCGTTGGCCAGTACCGCATAGGCGGTGGCGATTTCCATGGGCGGCACCGCATGGGTGCCCAGGGCCAGGGACAGGTCACGCGGGAACCGGCGGCTGTCGAAGCCGAAGCGCCCCAGGTAGTCGAGGGCAACCGGGATGCCCAGTTCCTTCAGCAGGCGGATGGACACCAGGTTGCGTGAGTTGACCAGGGCATCGCGCAGGGTGGTCGGGCCGCGGAACTGCCCGGTGCTGTTTTCGGGGCGCCAGTTTTCCTCCAGTTGCTGGTCGTCAAACACCAGCGGCGCATCGTTGATGATGCTGGCGGCCGTGAACCCGTGTGCCAGGGCTGCGCTGTAGATGAACGGCTTGAAGTTCGATCCCGGCTGGCGGGCGGCCTGGGTGGCTCGGTTGAACTTGCTCTGGCGGAAATCGAAACCGCCGGACAGGGCCAGGATGGCGCCGTCCTGCGGCGACAATGCCACCAGGGCGGATTGTGCCCGGGGGACCTGGCGCAGCTGCCACTGGCCGGCGGCATCCCGCCACAGGCGCACGACCTGGCCCGGTTGCGCGACATCGGCGGCACGGGCCGGGGCCGGCCCGCGGCGGCTGGCGGTTTCGTAGCGGCGGGCCGTCGCCAAGCCCTGCTCCCAGCCGAGCGTGATGTGCTCGCCGGTCTTGGCAAGAACGGTGAGTGACCGCTCGCCAACTTCAATCACGGCGGCGGGGATCAGCCCGCCGATGTCCGGCAGGCCCTGCAGCTGCGCCTGCCAATCCGGCAAGGTGTCCGGGCCGGCATTGCCGGGCAGGCGGAGTTCCGGGGTGCGGTAGCCATGCCGCCAGTCATAGTCGAGCAGGCCACGGCGCAGCGCGGCCTGGGCGGCTTCCTGCAGCCGGCTGTCCACGGTGGTGTGGACGACGAATCCGGCCGTATAGGCCTGCAGGCCGTAGCGCTCGATGACTTCCTGGCGGGCCAGTTCGGCCACATAGGGTGCATCGAGGTCGAGCCGGCTGCCGTGGTAGGCCGCGGTATTGGGTTGTGCGCGTGCCTGGGCAAAGGTGGCCTGGTCGATGTAGCCCAGTTCCTGCATGCGCTCCAGGATCCAGTTGCGGCGGATCATCGCGCGCTCGGGATTGGCCAGCGGGTTGAAGGCCGACGGGGCCTTGGGCAGGCCGGCGATCATGGCCCACTGGGCCACGTCCAGTTCCCGGACATCCTTGCCGTAGTAGATCTGGGCGGCAGCCTGGGCGCCATAGGCGCGGTTGCCGAGGTAGATCTTGTTGAGGTACAGCTCCAGTATCTCGGTCTTGGACAGCCGGTTTTCAATGCTGACTGCCAGCAGGATTTCGCTGAATTTCCGTGAAAACGTCCGGTCGGAGGACAGGAAGAAGTTCTTGGCCACCTGCATCGTGATGGTGCTGCCGCCGGTACGGATCTGGCCGCTGGCGATGAGCTCGCTGGTGGCGCGCAGCAGGCCCTTGATGTCCACGCCATGGTGCTCGAAAAAGCGGTTGTCCTCGGCGGCGATGACCGCGCGGACCAGCAATGGCGGGGTCTCGTCCATGGCCAGGGGGGTGCGGCGCATCTCGCCAAACTCGCCGATCAGGCGCCGGTCGGCACTATAGACGCGCATGGGAATTTGTAGTTGAATGCTCCGCAGGCTCTCGACATCGGGAAGTTTGGGGCTAAGATACAAATAGATACCAGTGCTACCGAGCCCGGACAGGCAGACGATAAAAACCAGTGTCCAGGCGATGGGTCGCAGGCCGGCAAACCGGTGCTTGGCGAGACCAGGGATTTTTGGGGTCATGGGTCGGGCGGCCGGAATAATAAAAGAGTGAGCGAAAAGGGATTATAGACTTTTCCCCTTTTTCAATAAATGTGCTAGCGTTATATCAGCATCTTAAGGTATAACAACAACACAGAACGCTAACCTTCGGGCGCAAATAGGGAAAAAAGCGTGTTCGGGTTATTCGAAAAGAAGACTGCACCGATGCTCGGTGTGGATATAAGCTCCACCGCGGTCAAGCTCATCGAACTGAGCGAGTCCGGTGGCCGTTACCACGTCGAAAGCTATGCCGTGGTGCCGCTGCCGCCCAATGCCGTGGTGGAAAAGAACATCAACCAGGTTGAGCAGGTTGGCGAAGCCATCGCCAAGGCGCTGCAGCTTTCCAGGAGCAAGCTCACCCATGCGGCTGCGGCCGTGGCGGGTTCCTCCGTGATTACCAAGGTAATCCAGATGGAGGCCGGCCTGAAGGATGCTGACCGCGAAACCCAGATTGGCCTGGAGGCCGATCAGTACATCCCCTACCCGATCGAGGAAGTGGCCATCGATTTCGAGGTTCTCGGTCCTGCCCAGGAAGAGAACCAGGTGGACATCCTGCTGGCTGCCTGCCGCAAGGAGAATGTGGAGTCCCGTGAGGAAGCGCTGAGCATGGCGGGGCTGGAAGCCAAGGTTGTCGACATCGAGGCCTATGCTATCGAGCGTTCCTTTGGCCTGCTCAAAAGCCAGATCGATTACTCCGACGAGCAGACGGTCGCCATCGTGGACATCGGTGCCACGGTGACTTCGCTGATCGTGATTTCCGATGGCCGTACCGTGTATACACGGGAGCAGCTGTTTGGCGGCAAGCAATTGACGGAGGAAATCCAGCGCCGGTACGGCCTCAGCGAGGACGAGGCCGGCAGGGCCAAAAAAGAAGGCGGCCTGCCGGAAGACTACGAAAGTGATGTCCTGCTGCCGTTCCGCGATGCCGTGGTGCAGCAAATCACGCGGGCGCTGCAATTCTTCTTCTCGTCCAGCCGTTACAACGATGTCGACTACATCGTGCTGGCTGGCGGCGTTGCTGCGATGGCCGACTTGGCCGCGCTGGTCCAGGATCGCCTGGGTACGCCAACCGTGGTGGCCAATCCGTTTGCCAATATGTCGGTGGACAAGCGGGTGAATGCGGCAGCATTGAGCGAGGACGCTCCTTCGCTGATGGTTGCCTGTGGTCTGGCGCTGAGGAGTTTTGACTGATGGCACGCATCAACCTTTTGCCTTGGCGGGATTGGGAGCGGGAGCGCCTCAAGAAGGAGTTTTTCGCGGTTCTGGGCATCATGGCGGGCATCGGTATCGGCATCGTATTGCTGGGATACCTGTATTTCGGCAATGCCATCAGTAACCAGGAAGAGCGCAACCAGTATCTGGAGCAGAAGATTGCCGACCTACAGAAGCAGGTCAAGGAAATCGAGGAGCTGCAGAAAAAGAAACGCGAAATGCAGGAAAAGATCGATGTGGTCCAGAACCTGCAGGCTGGCCGTTCTGTCATTGTCAGCGTGTTCGATGGCCTGGTTCGTGCGCTACCGGATGGGGTGTATTTCACCAGCGTCAAGCTTGAAGGCGACAGGCTGAGTATTGCAGGCACGGCGGAAGCCAACGCACGGATTTCCAGCCTGATGCGTGAGCTTGACCAGTCGGAGTTGTTCAAGAACCCGAATTTGCAGGGAGTCAAGGCCAATCCCAACTTTGGTGAGACGGCCAGTGATTTCACGCTGACGGTGACCGTCATACTCCCCGGCGCCGGGAAGGATGATTCCGGCACGGCTGCTGCAGGCAAGGGTGCCGCCGCAAGTAAAAAGAAGAAGTAAGTGAGCCCGTGCCACGAGTGCGTGTGGGCAGGTGAGATTTCAGGGGAAGGTGGGGTATGGCAGCAAGCGATTTCTTCCGGGAGCTGAAAGAGTCCTCCCGGGACATCGATATCAACAACCTGGATTGGCAAAATCCAGGCGTCTTGCCGCTTGTGGTCAAGGTGGCACTGTGGGCATTGGCACTGGTGTTGGTGGTTGCCTTGGGCATCTACCAGTTCCTGACGCCAATGCAGGACGAGTTGCGCAGGGTGCAGGCCAAGGAAATGGACTTGCGCTCGAGCTTCGAGGACAAGGCTGCCAAGGCATCCAATCTCGAAGCGTACCGCAAGCAAATGGTGGAGATGGAGGCCTTGTTCAAGGCACTGGTCAGCCAGCTGCCGGCCGATACGGAAGTGCCTGGCCTGCTTGAGGACATTTCCCAGCTGGGTGAGAAAAGTGGCCTGAAGATCCAGTCCATTGGGTTGGCGGCGGAGCGTCCCAAGGAAGTTTTCATCGAGCTCCCGATCGACCTGAAGCTGGCTGGCGCGTATCACGATGTGGGGTCTTTCGTGAGCGGCGTGGCGGGCATGCCACGCATTGTGACCTTGCACAATTTCAGCATTGGCAAGGCAAAGGATTCGAGCAACCTGCTGGTTTCCATTGAAGCCAGGACTTACCGTTTCCGCAGGCAGGGGGAATAAAATGATGAAGTCTCGTCATGTCCTTGCTCTGGCCCTAGCAGCACTGCTGTCCGGTTGCAGCGGGAGCAATATTGAAGAGCTGGATGCCTGGATGGAAGAGGTCAAATCTCGTGATCACGGGACCATCGACCCGCTCCCCGCCATCAAGCCGTACATGCCGTTCAACTACAATGCGGCAGCAAAGCGTGCTCCCTTTGATATCCCCGTTCGTGTCGAAAGTCCCGTTGAGGGCTCTGACCAGAATGTCGAGCCGCCGGATCCGAACCGTGTGCGCGAAGAGCTTGAGCAGTTCAACCTCGAAACGCTGCAGTTTGTTGGTGTCTGGACCCAGAATGGCCAGCTGTGGGCCCTGATCCACGATGGCCAGATAGTGCATCGGGTTCGCGAAGGCAACTACATCGGTCGCAATTACGGCAAGATCGTCGAAGCAACACCGGGTTACCTGTCGATTATCGAGAAAGTCTCCAACGGTAGTGGTGGTTGGCTTGAACGGCCGAGAACCATGAAGTTGAATGAAGACTAATCAGTTCTGGAGCAAGTCATGATTACCCTGAACAAGAACAAAAGAACAGGCAAGCCGGGCGAAACGGTCATGGCTGGGCGCAGGAGTGGAGGAGTGTGTATGCGTTGGATAGCAGGGCTGGTTGCAGTGCTGGCAGTACAGGCGCAGGCTGCCGGGGTCAATCTGACCGATATCGGCTTCAACTCCCAGGCTGGCGGGACACTGGAAATCCGACTGGGGTTTGATGGCACGCCTCCCGAGCCGAAAGGCTACACGATTGAGCAGCCTGCCCGGATTGCGCTGGATCTTGAAGGGGTGGCAAACAAACTTGCCGAGCGCAAGCACACCATTGAAGCGGGCAATACCCGCAGCGTTTTCATCGTGGATGCCGAGGATCGTACCCGGGTGGTGGTGAATCTGGTCGAGTTGACCAGTTACCAGGCGCGTGTGGAAGGCAATGCCATCGTTGTGACGGTGGGCAATGATGGTGCGAAGCAGTTCCTGACCCAGCCCAAGCAGGCCATGGGCGGTGCATTTGCCGCTGCCAAGGAACAAGGTGCTGCCGGATCGGCAGTGGCTTCCATCGCGGATATCGATTTCCAGCGTGGCGAGAAAGGTGAGGGCCAGCTGATCATCAACCTGAGCAACCCGAAAGTGGACATTGATGTGGTGTCCGAGGGCAGTCTCATCAAGGTCAAGTTCCTGGAAGTGGGTCTGCCGGAAAACCTCCAGCGCCGCTTTGACGTGGTGGACTTTGCCACCCCGGTACAGATGTTTGATGCGTCGATGGCGAATGGCTCGGCCGTGATCTCCATCAAGCCGTCAACCACGGATTATGATTACCTGGCGTACCAGACCGACAACACCTATGTGGTGAGCCTGAAGCCGCTGACTCCTGAGGAAGTGGAAAGCAAGAAGGGCGAGTTTGCCTATGTCGGCGAGAAAATCTCGCTCAATTTCCAGGACATCGAAGTGCGCCATGTGCTGCAGATCGTGGCCGAATTTACCGGCCTGAACCTGGTGGCCAGTGATACGGTGGGCGGCAAGATTACCTTGCGCCTGGATGAAGTGCCCTGGGACCAGGCACTGGAGCTCATTCTCAAGACCAAGGGCCTGGACAAGCGCCAGGTGGGCAGTGTGCTGATGGTTGCCCCGGCTGCCGAGATTGCCGAACGCGAGCGCCAGGAAATCGAAACCCGCAAACAGCTGCAGGAACTGGCGCCGCTGCAGACGGAATACATCCGTATCAAGTATGCGCAAGCTGGCCAGATCTACAAACTGTTTGAGAAAACGAGCGGCAAGAAGAGTGACAAGGATGAGGCCGGCAGCACGGCAAGCCTGCTGACGGAGCGTGGCCAGGTGGTGATTGATGATCGCACCAATGCGCTGCTCATCACCGAAACGGCCGAGCGCCTGGAAGCCATTCGCCGCCTCATCAACCTGATTGATGTGCCCATCCGCCAGGTGATGATCGAGGCCCGCGTCGTGATTGCCAACTCCGACTTCCTGGAAGACATCGGCATTCGGTGGGGTGGCGCGGTCATCAACGACCAGAAAGAGGATACCTATGTATTCTCGGGGCGCTCGGATGCCACCACCGGCATCATGTCGGACATTTCCAGCGGCAGCGTACCGCTCATCGAATACCCGGACGCCTATATGGTTGACCTGGCAGCATCTGCAGCGAATGCCAGCAGGTTCTCCGTGGGTTACCTGAACAGCTCGTTCTTCGTCTCGGCTGAATTGTCCGCACTCGAAAGCCAGGGCCGTGGTGAAGTGGTATCCCAGCCGAAGGTGATTACCGGTGACAAGCAGAAGGCGGTCATCAAATCCGGTCAGGAAGTGCCGTACCTGACATCCTCGAGCAGCGGCCGTACCACGGTCCAGTTCAAGGAAGCCGTGTTGATGCTGGATGTGACGCCGAGCATCACGCCGGATGGCCGTGTGCTGCTGGACCTGCTGATCACGCAGGACTCGATCGGTGGCACGATTTCGGGTGAATTCAACTCGGAAATCCCGCTGATCGATACCAACAGCCTCCAGACCCAGGTGCTGGTTGATAATGGCCAGACCATCGTGCTGGGTGGCGTTTACCGCACCCAGGAGCTGGAAAACGAAGTGAAGACGCCGTTCCTGGGCGATATTCCCTACTTCGGTCGCCTGTTCCGCAAGACCTTCAAGGATTACCAGAAGCAGGAGCTGCTGATGTTCATCACGCCGCGGATCCTGTCTGACGCACTCCTTGACTGAAGCGGTATCCCTTCCTGACACCATCGTGTTCCTTGTCGGCCCCATGGGGGCCGGCAAGAGCACGATCGGTCCTTTGCTGGCTGAAGAACTCCGCTGGCCCTTCTACGATACGGATCACGAGATAGAGTCCCGCACGGGCGTCGATATCCCCTGGATATTCGATGTCGAGGGGGAGGCAGGATTCCGGCGGCGTGAATCGGAAATGCTGGGGGTGCTCTCGGCCGAACCGCCGATGGTCCTGGCTACCGGCGGCGGCATCATCCTGGACAGCCAGAACCGCGCGCTGATGAAGGCGCGCGGTGTCGTTGTCTACCTGAGCGCCACCTTCGAGCAGTTGGTGGCGAGGACGGCCAGGGATCGCAAGCGGCCGTTGTTGCAGGGCGGGAACGCGCAAGAGAAGATACGGGAGCTGATGAAGATACGGGCTCCCTTGTATGAATCGCTGGCCGATATCGTGTGTGTCACGGACGATCGCAACCCGCGGGTGGCGGCACGGGATCTCGCACGGCAAATCGCCGACTTCCTCCGTGCCTGAGGGGGCATGATGCAGACCATTGATGTTGCCTTGGCCGAGCGGAGCTACCCCATTTTCATTGGCGAAGGGTTGCTGCCGGTGGCTGCCTCCCTGCTGGGGCAGCACATCCATGCGCGGCAAGTCATGCTGGTCAGCAATCCCGTGGTCTCGGCCCTGTATGCCCTGCCGCTGCAGCGCAGCCTGGAGGCGGCCGGGTTCGTGGTGGACAGCGTCACCCTGCCCGATGGGGAGGCATTCAAGACACTTGAAACGGTCAACCGGGTATTTGATGCCTTGCTGGAGCGGAGGCATTCGCGGGATACCACCCTGGTCGCATTGGGTGGTGGGGTCATCGGCGACATGACCGGGTTTGCAGCTGCCTGCTACCAGCGCGGGGTCGATTTCATCCAGGTACCAACAACCCTGCTGTCACAGGTCGACTCTTCCGTGGGGGGCAAAACGGGCGTCAATCACCCGGCCGGCAAGAACATGATTGGTGCGTTCCACCAGCCCAGGGCCGTGCTGATCGATGTCGCAACCCTCGATACCCTGCCGGATCGCGAATTGTCCGCAGGCTTGGCGGAAGTCATCAAATACGCCCTGATCGCCGATGCGCCTTTCCTGGCATGGCTGGAAGCCCATGCCGACGCGCTGCTCCGGCGTGATCGTGCGGCCCTGGTTGAGGCGGTATCGCGCTCCTGTGCCACCAAGGCCCGTATCGTGGCGGCGGATGAGCGTGAGCAGGATGTGCGGGCCATCCTCAACCTGGGGCATACCTTCGGGCATGCCATCGAGGCTTTCCTGGGGTATGGCGAGTGGCTGCACGGGGAGGCCGTGGCGGCCGGGATGGTGCTGGCTGCCCGCCTGTCGGCCCGCCTGGGCTGGCTGGACGAGGCCGGGGTGGGCAGGGTCGTGGCGCTGCTGCAGCAGGTCCGGTTGCCCGTCGCACCGCCGCCGGCCATGGTGGCCGATGATTTCCTGCGTTACATGGCCGTCGACAAGAAGGTCAAGGACGGGCGCATCCGCCTGGTCCTGCTGCGTGGCATCGGTGACGCGCTGGTGACGGATGCCGTTTCGGCGCAGCACATCCGGGACTTCCTCGCCGGCTGAAAAGGCCGGTTTTTCTGTCAGGCGTATTTGTGGCCAGCCTCCCGGGCATGTAGAATGGTGCTCCTTTTTTCGCGCCCTGGTGGCCCGGAAGCAGGCCTAATGCGCTGATTATCCAGAAGTTTGCAGAGAGCTGCGGTATGAGAAAAGGCCTCTACAGTCCTGATGAATTCCGCGACAACTGCGGATTCGGATTGATTGCCCACATGCAAGGGGAGGCCAGCCACACCTTACTGCGAACGGCCATCGAATCCCTGACCTGCATGACCCACCGCGGCGGCATCGCAGCCGACGGCAAGACCGGTGATGGCTGCGGCCTGCTGATGAAAAAGCCGGATGATTTCCTGCGCGCCATAGTGGCCGAGTCCCTGCACGAGGCACTGAGCAAATTGTATGGCGTGGGGATGGTGTTCCTCAGCCAGGATGAGGCGGAAGCACACGCTTCCCGGCAAGCACTGGAAGAAGCCTTGAAAGGCGAAGGGCTGCAACCGGTGGGCTGGCGTGTCGTGCCGACCAATCCTGCCGTGCTGGGTCCGATTGCACTGGCTTGCATGCCGCGCATCGAACAGGTATTTGTCAACAGCAAGAACCTGAGTCCCCGCCAACTGGAAACCCGTCTGTTCATTGCGCGGCGCAAGGCCGAGAAGGCACGTGCCAGTGACCCGATGTTCTATGTCTGCAGCCTGTCGGAGCGCGTACTGTCCTACAAGGGACTGGCGATGCCGGCCGACCTGCCGGCGTTCTATCCCGATCTCGGCGACGAACGGCTCGAAACGGCCATTTGCGTGTTTCACCAGCGGTTTTCGACCAACACGCTGCCGCGTTGGCCGTTGGCGCAGCCGTTTCGCTACCTGGCGCACAACGGCGAGATCAACACCATCATGGGCAACCGTAACTGGTCGGAGGCCCGTACGAGCAAGTTCCAGACGGAACTGCTGCCTGACATTGCCAGCATCGCCCCGCTGGTGAACCGTACCGGTTCGGATTCCTCCAGTCTCGACAACATGCTTGATGTCCTGATCAGTGGCGGCATGGACCTGTTTCGCGCCGTGCGCATGCTGATCCCGCCGGCATGGCAGAACATGGAAGGCATGGATGCTGACCTGAAGGCCTTTTACGAGTTCAACGCCCTGCACATGGAGCCGTGGGACGGCCCGGCCGGTATCGTGCTGACCGACGGCCGCTATGCCGTCTGCCTGCTTGATCGCAATGGCCTGCGCCCGGCACGCTGGGTCATCACCCGCAATGGTTTCATCACACTGGCTTCGGAAATCGGCGCTTCGCGCTACAAGCCCGAGGATGTGTTGCGCAAGGGCCGCGTGGGACCTGGGCAAATCCTTGCGGTGGATACCGAAACCGGCGACCTGCTGCATACCGATGCCATCGACAACCGCCTGAAGCAGGCGAAGCCGTATCGCCGCTGGCTGAAAGAACACACTGTGCGCATCGAGGGCAGCCTGGGCGATGGGTATGACGCCGGTCGCATCGAGGCAGCACAGCTGAAGACCTACATGAAGCTGTTCCAGGTGTCGTTCGAGGAGCGCGACCAGGTGCTGCGCCCTCTGGCCGAAGGCGGCCAGGAGGCGGTGGGCTCCATGGGCGATGACATCCCGATGGCGGTGTTGTCGCGGCGGGTGCGGCCGTTGTACGACTATTTCCGGCAGCAATTTGCCCAGGTCACCAACCCGCCGATCGACCCGCTGCGCGAAGCCGTGGTGATGTCGCTGGAAACCTGCCTGGGCGGCGAGAAAAACGTTTTTGAGGAATCCCCGGAGCATGCGAGCCGCGTGATCCTCAGCTCTCCCGTGCTTTCGACGGAAAAGTTTTCGCAGCTGATGAGCCTGAACCAACCCGGCTTCTATGCCGAACACATCAGCCTGTCACACGACCCGGCAGTCCAGGACCTGGGCGCTGCCGTGCGTGCCATTGCGGAGCGTGCCGAAACAGCCGTGCGCGAGGGACGCACCCTGATCGTGCTGTCGGATCGCGATATTGCCCCGGATCGCCTGCCGGTGCATGCCCTGCTGGCAACCGGTGCCGTGCATCACCGCCTGACCAAGCTGGCATTGCGTTGCGATGCCAATATCGTGGTTGAAACCGGCAGTGCACGCGACCCGCACCAGCTGGCCACGCTGTTTGGCTTTGGTGCCACGGCCGTGTATCCCTACCTGAGTTATGCCGTGCTGGTCGACTTGGTCGAAAGTGGCGAATTGCTCGGCAATGCCGAAACGGCTTGCCGCAATTACCGCAAGGGCATCAACAAGGGCTTGTTGAAGATCCTGTCGAAGATGGGCATCTCCACCATTGCGTCCTACCGCGGTGCACAGTTGTTCGAGGCTGTGGGGCTGAGTCGTGAGGTGACGGGGCTGTGCTTCCCCGATGTGGCCAGCCGCATCGGCGGAGCTACCTTCGCGCACCTGCAGGCCGACCAGCAGGAGCTGTGTGCGCGCGCATTCGCCGAGCGCAAGCCGATCGAGCAGGGCGGCCTGCTGAAGTATGTGCACGGCAGCGAATACCATGCGTTCAACCCGGATGTGGTGCAAACGCTGCAGGCAGCCGTGCAGACCGGTTCTTACGAGACCTACCGGCAGTACGCCAGGCTGGTCAATACGCGGCCGGTGGCCATGTTGCGCGACCTGCTCACCTTCCGTAAGGACATCCAGCCGATAGCGATTGATGCGGTTGAGCCGGTGGATGCAATCCTGAAGCGGTTTGACTCGGCCGGCATGTCGCTGGGTGCGTTGTCGCCGGAGGCGCATGAAGCCTTGGCTACGGCGATGAACCGCCTCGGTGCGCGTTCGAACTCCGGTGAAGGCGGTGAGGACCCGGCGCGCTACGGCACCGAAAAGTCTTCCAAGATCAAGCAGGTGGCTTCCGGCCGTTTCGGCGTAACGCCGGCATACCTGGTCAATGCCGAAGTGCTGCAGATCAAGGTGGCACAGGGTGCCAAACCCGGGGAAGGCGGCCAGTTGCCCGGCGGCAAGGTGAACGAGCTGATTGCACGCCTGCGTTACTCGGTACCGGGCGTGACGCTGATTTCGCCGCCGCCACACCACGACATCTACTCCATCGAGGATCTCGCGCAGCTCATCTTCGACCTCAAGCAGGTCAACCCGGATGCGCTGGTGTCGGTGAAGCTGGTGTCCGAGCCCGGTGTGGGCACGATTGCAGCCGGCGTGGCGAAGGCCTACGCCGACCTCATTACCATTTCCGGCTATGACGGCGGCACGGCAGCCAGTCCGCTGTCCTCGATCCGCTATGCGGGTTCACCGTGGGAGCTGGGCCTGAGCGAGGCACAGCAGGCCCTGCGTGCCAACGGCCTGCGCCACAAGGTGCGCGTGCAAACCGACGGCGGCCTCAAGACCGGCCTCGATGTCGTCAAGGCCGCCATCCTCGGGGCAGAAAGTTTCGGGTTTGGCACCGCGCCGATGGTGGCCCTGGGGTGCAAGTACCTGCGCATCTGCCACCTCAACAATTGCGCGACCGGCGTGGCCACCCAGAACGAGCACCTGCGTGACCAGCATTTCATCGGCACCGTTGAAATGGTGATGCACTTCTTCCGTTTCGTGGCCGAAGAAACCCGCGAGTGGCTGGCGCGGCTGGGCGTGCCCAGCCTGGAGGGCCTGATTGGCCGTACCGACCTGCTCGAGTTGCTGCCCGGCGAAACACCGCGGCAACAGGCGCTCGACCTCACGCCACTGCTGTTCAACGACCAGATCGGTGCGGATGTGCCGCAGTTCTGCCAGGTGCCGCGCAACACCCCCTATGACCAGGGCCTGCTGGCCGAGCAGATGGTGGCGGATATCCTGCCGGCCATCGAGGCGAAGCGTGGCGGCGAATACAGCTATGTGGTGACCAACTGCGACCGTTCGATCGGTGCCCGCCTGTCGGGCGAGATCGCCCGCCGGCACGGCAACAAGGGCATGGATGACACGCCGGTGGTGCTGCGGTTGACGGGCACGGCCGGCCAGAGCTTCGGCGTGTGGAATGCCGGCGGCCTGCACATGTACCTCGAAGGTGATGCCAACGACTATGTCGGCAAGGGCATGGCCGGCGGCAAGCTGGTGATCTACCCGCCCAGGGGCAGCGCCTTTGCCAGCCAGGAAACGGCCATCATCGGCAATACCTGCCTGTATGGCGCCACCGGTGGCCACCTGTATGCGGCGGGCCGTGCCGGCGAGCGTTTCGCGGTGCGCAACTCCGGTGCGCAGGTGGTGATCGAAGGCGCCGGTGACCACTGCTGTGAATACATGACCGGCGGCGTCGTCACGGTGCTGGGCAATACCGGCTACAACTTCGGGGCAGGCATGACCGGTGGTTTTGCCTATGTGCTCGACCTCGATCGCAGCTTCGAGGACAAGTTCAACCGCGAGCTGGTGGAAACCTGCCGCATCAACACCGAGGCGCTGGAAGGCTATCGCGGCCACCTGCGCGGGCAGATCCGCGATTTCGTCCGGGAAACCGACAGCGCCTGGGGTCACGAAGTGCTCGAAAACTTCGACAGCTACATCGGCAAGTTCTGGCTGGTGAAGCCGAAGGCAGCGGGCATTGGCCAGTTGCTGGAACGCATGACCAGTTCGCCGCAATGATCGCGGTGTGAGGGCAGGTACCATGGCCAAGCGCTTGAACAACACCTTCCAGTTCGTCGATGTCAACCGGCGTGATCCGGACAAGAAACCGATCACCACGCGCACCACCGACTTCGTGGAAATCTACGAGCCGTTCACGCCCGCACAGGTGCAGGGGCAGGCGCACCGCTGCCTGGCCTGCGGCAACCCGTATTGCGAATGGAAGTGCCCGGTACACAACTACATCCCGAACTGGCTGAAGCTGATTGCCGAGGGCAATATCCTCGAGGCGGCCGAACTGTGCCACCAGACCAACACGCTGCCGGAAGTGTGTGGCCGCGTGTGCCCGCAGGACCGCCTGTGCGAGGGGGCGTGCACGCTCAATGACGGCTTTGGGGCCGTCACCATCGGCAATGCCGAGAAATACATCGTCGACTCGGCTTTTGCGATGGGCTGGCGTCCGGACCTTTCGCATGTGGTGCCGACCGGCAAGCGTGTGGCGATTGTCGGTGCCGGCCCTGCCGGGCTGGGGTGCGCCGATGTGCTGACCCGTGCCGGCGTGAAGGCGGTGGTGTTTGACCGCTACCCCGAGATCGGCGGCCTGCTGACCTTCGGTATCCCGCCGTTCAAGCTGGAAAAACGCGTGCTGAAGCAGCGGCGTGCCATCTTTGAAGGCATGGGCATTGAGTTCCGCCTCAACACCGAGGTGGGCCGTGACCTGTCGTTTGGGTCCCTGCTGGAAGACTACGATGCCGTCTTCCTCGGCATGGGCACCTACACCTACATGAAAGGCGGCTTCCCCGGCGAAGACCTGCCCGGTGTGTACGATGCCCTGCCGTACTTGGTCTCGAACATCAACCGGGTGGAAGGCTGGGAAAAGTCGCCCGCCGATTTCATCGACATGCGCGGCAAGCGTGTGGTGGTGCTCGGGGGCGGTGATACCGCCATGGACTGCAACCGCACGGCAATCCGCCAGGGTGCGACCAGCGTCACCTGCGCCTACCGCCGCGACGAGGCCAACATGCCGGGGTCGCGCCGCGAAGTGACCAATGCCCGCGAGGAAGGCGTACGGTTCCTGTTCAACCGCCAGCCGGTGGCGATTGTCGGTGATGGCCGCGTCGAAGGCGTCAAGGTGGTCGAGACGCAGCTGGGTGCACCGGATGAGAAGGGTCGCCAGCGTCCCGAGGTGATTCCGGGCAGCGAACAGGTGTTGCCGGCCGATGCCGTGCTGATTGCGTTCGGCTTCCGGCCGAACCCGCCGGCCTGGCTGGCCGATGCCGGCATCACGATCAATGAGTGGGGTGGCGTGGTGGCCCCTGAACAGCAGGCCATCAAATTCCAGACCAGCAACCCGAAAGTGTTTGCCGGGGGCGACATGGTGCGCGGTTCCGACCTGGTCGTGACGGCCATCTGGGAGGGTCGCCAGGCCGCAGAAGGCATCCTGGATTTCCTGAAGGTGTGAGTGCGCAGTGGTGGCTGCGCGGAAGGCACGGATCCCCGTGCCTTTTTGTTTACGGGGTGAGGCATGGTGACGACTGAACTGAAGAATGACCGCTTCCTGCGGGCGTTGCTGCGCCAGCCGGTGGATGTCACCCCGGTGTGGATGATGCGGCAGGCAGGCCGTTACCTGCCCGAGTACCGCGCCAGCCGCGCCAGGGCCGGGGATTTCATGGCCCTGTGCCAAAACCCGCAGCTTGCCTGCGAGGTGACGCTGCAGCCCCTGGAACGCTATCCGCTGGATGCCGCGATCCTGTTTTCCGACATCCTCACCATTCCCGATGCGATGGGGCTCGGGTTGTATTTTGAAAGTGGCGAGGGTCCCTGCTTCCGCAAGGCCGTGGATACGGCGGCTGCCATCGAGGCGCTGCCGCTGCTCGATACCGCACGCGACCTGCCGTATGTCACCGAGGCGGTGCGGGTCATCCGCCGCGAGCTCAACGGCCGTGTGCCACTGATCGGGTTTTCCGGCAGTCCGTGGACCCTGGCCTGCTACATGGTGCAGGGCGGCTCCAGCAAGGATTTCGCCAAGGTGCGGGCACTGGCCTATGCACAGCCGGCGCTGATGCATGTGCTGCTGGAAAAGCTCGCACTGTCGGTGACCGACTACCTCAATGCACAGATCCGCGCCGGCGCGCAGGCGGTGCAGCTGTTCGATACCTGGGGCGGCCTGCTCAGCACGGCCGGGTACGCCGAGTTCTCGCTGCGCTGGATGCAGCGCATCGTCGACGGGCTGATCCGCGAGCATGAAGGCCGGCGCGTGCCGGTGATCCTGTTCACCAAGGGCGGTGGCCAGTGGCTGGAGGCGATCGCTGCCAGCGGCTGTGATGCCCTGGGGCTGGACTGGACTACGGATATCGGGCAGGCACGCCAGCGCGTGGGGCAACGCGTGGCGCTGCAGGGCAACATGGACCCGGCCATGCTGCTGGCATCACCCCCGCGCATTCGCGAGGAAGTGGCGACGATCCTGGCGGGATTCGGGCCGGGCAACGGTCATGTGTTCAACCTCGGGCACGGCATCACGCCGGAGGTGGACCCGGAGCATGCCCGGGTGTTCATCGACGCCGTGCACGAACTCTCGGCGCCCTACCACCGCGCCTGAGCGCGCATTCAGCCATCCATGTCGCAGTTGAGGCCGTGGTTCATGTCCAGGGCCGGCTGGTCGCTGCGCGGGTGACCGACCACGCGGGCCGGTACGCCGGCCACGGTGGTGTGCGGCGGCACGTCTTCCAGCACCACGCTGCCGGCACCGACCTTGGCACCTTCGCCGATGCGGATGTTGCCGAGGATCTTGGCACCGGCACTGATCAGCACGCCGGCATCCACCTTCGGGTGGCGGTCGCCGTGCTCCTTGCCGGTGCCGCCCAGCGTGACTTCCTGCATGATCGAGACATTGTCCTTGACCACCGAGGTCTCGCCGATGACCACGCCGGTGGCGTGGTCCATCAGGATGCCGCAGCCGATCCGGGCGGCCGGGTGGATGTCGACACCGAACTCGACCGAGATGCGGTTTTGCAGGAACAGCGCCAGTGATGTCCTGCCTTGCTGCCACAGCCAGTGGGCAATGCGGTAGGCCTGCAGGGCATGGAAACCCTTGAAGTACAGGAAGGGTGTGGCATGGCTGTCGCAGGCCGAGTCGCGTTCACGCACGGCCTTGATGTCGCAGCGGATGGCCTTGCCGATGCGCGGGTCTGCCTGCAGGGCTTCCTCGATCACCTCGCGGATCAGCAGGGCCGGCAGGGTGGCGCAATCGAGCTTCTGGGCCAGGTGGAAGGACAGCGCCGATTCCAGCGAGTCGTGGTTGAGGATGGTGGCATGCAGGAAGCTCGCAAGCATCGGCTCGCGCTGCACGCTGGCCTGGGTTTCCTCGCGGATGGTTTGCCAGACGGGGTCGGTGGCGGCGTTCATGGCGATGCCTTGTCACGGGGGTCAGGCGGAAAACTCTACACCACTGTCGGAGGGCTTTCCAATCGCAGCCGGCCGGTTGCGGGTACTGCCCAAGCCTGCCAAGATGCCCCATCCCGTGTCCTGAAGCATGCCGGCCAATGCGCAGTGATCGCCGCCCGTACTGGGTCAAGAAGCTCTACCTGCGGTACCGTCACTGGTACACCGGGCATTTCATCCGCCCGAAACTCGATGCGCTGGGCGACCACCACACCTTCATGAAGCCGTGGCATACGGTGATTTCCGGCCCGAACATCACGATCGGCCGCTGCGTCACGGTCATCAGCGAACCCGACCAACCGGTACGCATCGGCGTCTGGGGGCGTGAGCCGGGCGAGGGGCGCATCGTCATCGGCGACGGCGTGTTGATCAGCCCGGGCTGCCGCATTTCGGCCGCGAGTGAAATCCGCCTCGATGACGGCGTCATGCTGGCCAACGGGGTCTACATCACCGACAGTGACTGGCACGGCACCTACGACCGCGTGACGCGCCCGCCGCAGGATACGCCGGTGCACATCCGGCGCAATGCCTGGCTGGGCGACCATGCCATCGTCCTCAAGGGCGTCACCGTGGGCGAGAACAGCATCGTCGGTGCCGGTGCGGTGGTTACCCGCGATGTGCCCGCCAATGTCATCGTGGCGGGCAACCCGGCCAGGGTCGTGCGCGAACTGGATCCGGCGCAGGGGTTCCGCACCCGGATGGATTTTTTCGCGGACCCGGTGGCGAACGACCGGTTTTTTGACGGCGTGGACCGCATGGTGCTGCAGGGCAATTCCTTCTGGCGCTGGCTGCGCGCGCTGGTGTGGCCAACGCTCCGCGATTGAGCAGGCCGCGCGAGGGGGCCGCCGGTGGCGCCACCGCACCACGGCAGGCATGCCGGCATCCTGCTGCGCAAGGCAGGGTCCAGTGACGAACGGGTGGCCGCCCGCCGTGCGGCCCATCATCATCTGACAGGAGGGCCGTCCATGGCCGCAGGCAAACAGTGGAAGCCGTATTCGCCGAGGCAGGAAAAATTCGGTGAATGGTTCATCAAGCGCGTCGGCAGCATGCAGGTCTGGGTGTATGAAAAAACCGATGGCCGCCTCTGGAATACCTTCCTGGGCGGGCCGGTGGCCATCCTGACCACCATCGGCCGCAAGAGCGGTGAGCCGCGCAAGACGCCGCTGCTTTACCTGGAAGAGGGCGACACGGTGGTGATGGTGGGATCCAAGGGCGGCATGAGCAAGGCACCGCTGTGGTACCTGAACATCGTGGCCAATCCCGAAGTGCAGGTGCAGGTGGGTGCGCGCCGGCGCACGATGGTGGCACGCCATGCCAGCGAGGCCGAAGAAGCCCGCCTGTGGCCCAAGCTCGATGCCCTGTACGCAGGGTATGCCGAATACCGCGCACGCTGTGAAGGCGTGCGCAAGATTCCCGTGCTGGTGTTCGAGGAAAAGCACTGAGGGGGATGCGCCATGCGCCGGTGTGTGTGGCTATGGCTGCTGTTGTGTGCGCAGGGCGCAGGGGCTGCCGATGGCCGGCCCAATTTCCTGTTCATCATCACCGATGACCAGTCCTGGGAGCACACCTCGCGCGCGGGCTACCCGCGGGTACAAACCCCGGCATTCGACCGCATCGCCAACCAGGGCATGTATTTCCGCCGTGCCTTCGTGTCGGCGCCGAGCTGCACCGAATCGCGCTCGGCGATCCTGTCCGGCCAGCATTTCTGGCAAACGGATAGCGGGGCGGCGTTGTGGGGCCAGTACCCGGCCGGCATGCCGAACTTCATGCACCTGCTGGCAGCACGGGGCTATGCCACGGCCTACACCGGCAAGGGCTGGGGGCCGGGGTTCGTCGATGCCGGCATGCAGCCGACGGGAAGCGAATTCCGGCAGCATTTGCGCAAAATCCATGAGCCATACGTGGGCGTTGCGGGGTACAGCGCGGATTTCGAGGCATTCCTCGACCAGCGCGATGCTGCCCGGCCGTTCTTTTTCTGGGCCGGCCTGTTCGAGCCGCACCGTGATTACATCGACAGCGACCGCAACCGTTTCGACGGCGTGGCGCAGGACGCCTCCTGGCCGGCCTTCATGCCCTACAACGGCCGGTCGCAGCGGCAGCTGACGCTTTACCTGGAAGAAGTCGAATTCGCCGATGCCGAAGCCGGCCGCCTGCTGGCAGCACTCGAACGCCGCGGCCTGCTCGACACGACCGTGGTCATCTACACCTCCGACAACGGCATGCCGTTTGCCGGTGCGAAAGCCAACCTGTACCGCCACGGCATCCAGGTGCCGCTGGCCATCCGCTGGCCGTCTGCACAGGCGGTACGCGGTGGCGAGAGTGATGCGCTGGTCAGCCTGGTGGATCTCGCGCCGACGGTGCTGGACCTGGCCGGTGTGCCGGTGCCGGCCGTGATGGCCGGGCAATCGTTGCGGCCGCTGCTGTCGCAGCAGCCCGCACGGCCCTGGGCCGGCCGCGATGCCGTGCTGGTCGGGTTCGAGCGCCATGTGCCGGATGCGCGCCCGGATTTCAGCACCTACCCCATGCGCGGGCTGGTCACGCGTGAGTGGCTGTACATCCGCAACTACAAACCGCAGCGCTGGCCGCAGGGCAATCCGGAGGCCGGCTACAAGGATGCCTTCATGGCACACCTGCTGACCTACAAGGGCAAGGAAATCGAGCCGTTCTTCACCGACTTGCTGCGCAAGCGCCCGGCGCGCGAGTTGTACCGCTGGGGTGACCCGCCGGGGGCGGCCAGCAACAAGGCAGCTGACCCGGCCCTGCAGGCCACGGTGGCTGCACTGGAGGCGGCACTCGACGCCGGCCTGCGTGCGGCGCACGACCCCGGTGTGGATGCCCGGGATTACTTCATGCGCTTTGCGAAGGACCGGCGGGCCGCCAGCCGTGTCGAGGAAGGCCCGCTCTGACGGCAGGCCGCCGTCAGCGTGGCGCCAGTGCCTCGCTGATGAAGCGCCCGGCCTGGTCCAGGCATTCGCGCAGCGGGTAATCCGGCGTCATCATCCAGTGCGTGATCACCTCGTTGAAGGCGCCGGTCACCATCTCGGCGAGGAAGCCGGCCGGCCAGTCGCTGCGCACCTGGCCCTGCTGCTGGCCCTGCCGCAGCAGGTCGCGGAAGCGGGCGTGGACGCGGGCATGGTGGGCGCGGTGCTCCGGGCTGGTGGCGGTGTTGCGCATCACCGCGAGCAGCATTTCCCGCGTCAGGCCCTCGCTGCGTGCGACGGTATCGGCGGATTCGCGGAAAAAGGCCAGCACGGCCGCCAGCGCGTCCGGCGCACCGGCGCTGACGCGGTCGAGCAGGCGCTCGTAGTGGCTGAACAGGCCTGCGGCGAGTTCGCCGAACAGGGCCTCCTTGCTGCCGAAATAGTTGAAGAAGGTAGCCTCGGAAACCCCGGCATCGGCGGCAATCTGCGCCACCGTGGTGTCCCGCAGGCCCTGGGCATTGAAGCGGGCCACCGCCGCGGCGAGGATGAGCGCGCGGCTCTGGCGTTTCTTGCGTTCGCGCAGGCTGGGGGACGGGTTCATGGCCTTACCTTAGCCAAATCCCGATAAAAAGTATAGACAGCATAAAAATTAGAGATTACCCTAAAAATATCAGACGCAGCCAAGGAGACTGCCATGCGCCTGCAGGACATCGACCTGTGCAACCTCGACCATTTCGAGGCCGGCTGCCCGGATGCCATGTTCCGCCTGCTGCGGGCGGAGGCGCCGGTGTGGTTCCATCCCCCCGGCCCGTACAACGACGAGGGTTTCTGGGTCATCAGCCGGCAGCAGGAGGCGCGCGAGGTGCTGAAGAACCATGCCGTGTTTTCCTCCGAGACCGGCTACGGTGCGCGCACCGGTGGCGGCACCACGTTGGAGGACATGACGACCGAGATGGGCCCCGGCGTGGTGTTGTCGATGATGGATCCGCCCAAGCACGACGCCATCCGCGGCCTGGTCAACCAGGGCTTTTTCCCGAAGAACCTCGCGCTGCTGGATCCGGCGATCCGCGCCAGCGTGCGGCGCCTGCTGGCACCGATGGCGGCTGCCCGCGGTGAGTTTGATTTCCTCAATGCGGTCGCCGCCGAGTTGCCGCTGGAGGTGATCTGTACCATCGGCGGCGTGCCGCAGGCCGACTGGCCACGGATGAAGCCCTGGGCCGATGCGGCCATCGGTTATGCCACGGCCCTGCACGATCCCACGGTCGACGTGAAGCCGCTGGTCGACAAGCTGACCGAGATGGGCATGTATGCCTGGGCGCTGATCCAGCAGCTGCGCGATGCACCCAACGATTCCGTCATGTCGACCATCGTGCATGCCGAGATTCCCGGCGAGGACGGCCAGCCCCGGCGGCTCGATGACCTCGAGGCGATCCGCTTCTTCAACCTGCTGATCACCGGTGGCGCCGAAACCACCCGCAATGCGATTGCCTACGGCTATTACCAACTGCTGCAGGAGCCGGAGCAGTACCGCCTGCTCGAAGCCGATCCGGCCCGCCACACCGACGGTGCCGTGGAAGAAATGCTGCGCTGGTCCTCAGCGGTGCATTTCAACCGCCGCACGGCGGCCTGCGACACCGTGCTGAACGGCCAGGCGATCCGCCGTGGCGACAAGGTCACCGTGTGGTACCCCTCGGCCAACCGCGATGAAGCGGTGTTCGACGAACCGTACCGCTTCAACATCCTGCGTGCGCGCAACCCGCACCTGGCCTTCGGCCACGGCATCCACCACTGCCTGGGCGCGGCACTGGCACGGATGGAGATGCGCATCCTGCTGGAGGAATTGCTGCCCCTGATGCAAGGCCGCACCGTCAGGCCGGCCGCACCGATCCGCTTCATCCGCAGCAACCGTCACCAGGGTGTGGCGGACATGCGCGTACACATTGCCTGACAGGGGGTTCCGATGACACTGCACGAACAGGCGCGCCGCGCCGCACACACCTACATCGACTGCATCAACCGCAAGGACCTCGAGGGCCTGCTGGCCATTTTTGCCGACGACGCCGAGCTGCTGCACCCGTTCGGTGTGTTCAGCGGCAAGGCAAAGCTGGCCGAGTTCTACGGTGGCCTGGTGATGCTGGCCGATACCCGGCTCACGGTGGCGCGCGAAGCGGCTGAAGGGGCCGTGTGCGTGGTGGAAGTGACCGGCATCAGCCCGCAGGCACCCGACAAGCCGCAATACGCCATCGACCTGTTCGAGGTCAATGCCGCCGGCCAGGTGAAGAACCTGTCGATCTACTACCGCAACTTTGACCTGAAGTAGTTCAGTACGCGCGCCGCACCGGGTTCTGCAGCCATTGTTGCAGGGCCGTGCCGGCCTGCGGGTGTGCCAGCTGCACGCATTGCGGCCCGCCGGCGCCGGCCTGCCCGCAGAGGTAGGCATGGATGCGCTGGTCGTCGAAGCCGGCAGCCTGTGCATCGGCGCGCCCGGCGGCGTAATACACCACGGGGATGTGTGCCCAGCAAATCGCGGCCAGGCACATCGGGCAGGGTTCGCAGCTGGCATACAGCACGCAATCACCCAGCTGGTGCCGGCCCAGGGTGCGGGCCGCCGCGCGGATCGCGTTGATCTCGGCGTGGGCCGTGGGGTCGCAGTCGGCGGTCACGCAGTTGAATCCTTCGCCGACCACGCGATCGCCCTGCACCACCACGGCGCCAAAGGGGCCGTGTGTGCCGTCACGCGAATGGGACTGTGCCAGCTGCAGGGCGCGGGCGAGGTGGCTGGCAGGGTCGGTCATGGCCGTCAGGCTGCCGGGCGCTTCATCGCCAGCGAGGCAATCCGGTAGCGCAGCACCACCTCATCACGCTGGTTGTACAGCTCCACGGTGGTGCTGAGGATGCCCATGCCGGGCTTGCTGTTCGATTCGCGCTTGCTGTCGAGCCAGGTCACGGCATACAGGGTGTCGCCGGGACGCACCGGGGCCAGCATGCGCACCTCGTCCCAGCCGAGGCCGGCCACCACGGCGGCCGGTTCGCGCGCCAGCGCATTGATCAGCTTCACCGCAATGGCCACCGTGTGCAGGCCCGAGGCGGTCAGGCCCAGCGGCCACTGCTTCGCGGCTTCCTCGTCGGTGTGGTAGGGCTGCGGGTCCCACTGGGTGGCGAAGGCGATCACGTCCTCCTTGCTCACCGTGTAGGGCTGCGAGCGCTGCGGCTGGTGCAGCGCGAGATCCTCGAAATACAGCATCAGTGTTTCGGGTGCAGGGTGATGGCGTGGAAGTAACCGAAGATGAACACCAGCAGGTAATGCCGGACCGGGTCACCGTGGGCGTGGGCACGGATGCGTGGCGTGAACACCACGCACTCGATCGCGTGGGCCACCACCATGCCCAGGCCCAGCCAGGCAAAGACCGTGTGGGCCTGGCCAGGGAAGGGTGCCAGCACATTGATGATGACCAGCAGCCAGGCCAGGGCCGTGAGGGCCTGGCCGGTACGCAGCGCAGTCGGGTTCATGGGCAATCCTCGGTAGGGCGACTGCCGCGTATGGTGCGCGATGGCTGCGGCGCCTGCAAGCGGCAGTCCTGCCGGGCAGTCCTGCGACACCATGCCGCATTGGCTGCGCCGGGCAAGTCCCTAGAATTTGCCCATGGTCTTTCCGGCAGGGGGTTCCCATGGCATTCCGGCACACGGTATGGATGGCCGCCATCGCGGCTGCAGCGGTTCCGGCGGCGTTCGCCGGCCATGAGGGGCATTTCGAGGAAGTGGTGGTCACCGGCATCGGCATGGATGTGCCACTGACCGTGGTCACCGACCCGCAGGCGCCGCGGCAGCCGCTGCCGGCGCACGACGGCGCGGATTACCTGAAGACCATCCCGGGCTTTGCCGTCATCCGCAAGGGCGGCGCCGATGGCGACCCGGTATTCCGCGGCATGGCCGGTTCGCGCCTGTCGATGATGATGGACGGCGAGCTCGTGCTGGGCGGCTGCGGTGCCCGCATGGACCCGCCCACGGCTTATGTGTTCCCGGCAGCCTACGACCGCATCACCGTGATCAAGGGCCCGCAGACCGTGCTGTACGGGCCGGGCAACTCGGCCGGCGTGGTGCTGTTCGAGCGTGAGCGCGAGCGCCGCAGTGAAGCCGGTTGGGAATTCAACGGCAGTGCCCTGGGCGGCAACTTCGACCGCAACGATGCCGTGCTGGACATCAGTGCCGGCACCCCGGAATTCTACCTGCGCGGCACCGGCACCCATGCCCACCAAGGCGACTACCGCGATGGCGACGGCACCCGCGTGCATTCGCGCTACGAGCGCTGGAGTGCCCAGGCAGCACTGGGCTGGACGCCGGATGACGACACCCTGCTGGAAATTTCCGGCGGCAACAGCGATGGCGAGGCCGCCTATGCCGATCGCAGCGTCGATGGCTCGAGATTCGCGCGCGACAACCTCGGCGTCAAGCTGGTGCTGGAGAACCTGGGCCCCGTGCTGGAAAAACTGGAAGCACAGGCCTACTACAACTACATCGACCATGTGATGGACAACTACAGCCTGCGCACGCCCACCGGCATGATGGCCGTGCGCAGTGCGATGAACCCCGACCGTGAAACCACCGGCGGCCGGCTGGCCCTCACGCTGAAGGCCGGCGAGCGTACCGGCCTGGTGCTGGGCATGGATACGCAGGCCAATGAACACACCGGCCGCATGAGCATGAACCAGGACATGGTGCGTTACCAGGACCTGCAGCGCACGCCGGATGCCAGCTTCCAGCAGGTGGGCGTGTTCGGCGAGCTCACGCATGCGCTGGACGAGCGCCGCCGTGTGGTGGCCGGCCTGCGTGGCGATGACTGGCATGCCGAGGACAAGCGCAGCACGGTGGCGCTCAACATGATGATGGCGGCCCCGAACCCGACGGCCTTTGGCGAACGCCGCGAGAAACTCGGCAGCGGCTTCCTGCGCTACGAACACAGCCTGTCATCACTGCCGGCAACGGCCTATGTGGGTGTGGGCCGCAGCGCGCGCTTCCCGGATTACTGGGAGCTGATCGCGAAGGAGAGCCTGGCGTCCCTGAGCGCCTTCGACGCCGACCCGGAAAAAACCACCCAGCTCGATGCCGGCCTGGTGTTCCGCAAGGGCCGCCTGAAGGGCAGCGTGGCGGCGTTCTACAACCGCATCGACGATTACCTGCTGGTCCAGTCCGGCGTGGAAAAACCGCTGGGCATGATGGGTACGCGGCTGGCCACCGTCACCCGCAACATCGAGGCCCGCAGCTGGGGTGCCGAAGCCGACCTGGCCTATGCGCTCAGCGACACCTGGCATGTGGAGGCCAGCCTTGCAGCCGTGCGCGGCGCCAATGACAGCGACGACACCGCGCTGGCACAGATGACACCGCTGGAAGCCCGCCTGGGCCTGCACTACGACAACCACGTGTGGTCCTTTGGCGCCTTGTGGCGTGTGGTGGCCGAACAGCACCGTGTCGATCCCGGCAAGGGCAACATCGCCGGGCAGGACATTGGCGAGACGGCCGGTTTCGGCGTGTTCTCGGTCAATGCCGGCTGGCGCCCGCACCCGGCGTGGCTGCTCACGACCGGTGTCGACAACCTGTTCGACAAGACCTATGCCGAGCACATCAGCCGTGCCGGGGCGATGGTGGCCGGTTTCGACCAGGTGGCCCGCGTCAACGAACCCGGCCGTACCCTGTGGCTGAAGGCACAGTTCAGTTTCGACTGAAGGCACGGGCGGCCGGGCATGGCCGCCGCTGCCCGCCGGCAGGCCGGGCCATCCCCGTAGCCGGCCGGCCGATGGCCCGTGTATGCTGTGCCGCAATGACCCAGCCTGATGACAGGCAACCACACGAGCCCTTGCCATATGCCAAGAGCCTCCCGCGCCCATGCCGGCCTGCTCCTGCTGCTGGCCTTCCTGCTGGTTGTGCCGGGTGCCCTGCATTTCTGGGTGGTGGCGAAACAGCTGATGTTCCTTGCCGTTCACGGCAACCAGGATACGCAGATTTTCGTGGCGGCCGCGCAGGCGCTGTCGCAGGGCGGCAGGCTGTATGGCCTGGCAGAACCGCTGTATCTCACCTATGCCCCGGGCATGGCCGTTTTCAAGTTCCCGCCCCTGTATGTCCTGCCGTACCTGCCGTGGCTGGATGCCATTGCCGCCAACCGCACGGCCGTGTACACCGCCTTGTTCGGGTTCCATGTCGTGCGCTACCTGCTGGCCATGGGCCTGGTGATTGCCTGCCTGGGGCCGCGGCGCAACCCGGTGTGGTGGCTGGCGGTGCTGACCGTGTTCCTGTGGTGCAGCCCGGTGCACGACTCCCTGTATGGCATGACCTTCGAGAACCTGCTGCTGTGTGTGCTGGTGCTGGTGCTGGTGTTGTTGCAGCGTGGCTGGCACTGGCTGGCAGCGGCGCTGCTGTCCTATGTCATGTTGGCCAAGCTGTACCCGGTGGCACAGGTGCTGTTCTTTGCCACGCGGGAGCGCTGGCGCATGCTGCCCTTGCTGGCGGTGACGGGTGCCGGTTGGCTGCTGTTGGCAGTGGGCCTGCTGGGCAGTGAGGCGCATTGGGACTATTACGGGAAAATCCTGCCAGTACTGCTGCAGGAAGATGCCAATGTCGGCTGGCTGAACACATCGCTCTTCTACAGCCGGATGCCTGCCGGGACACTGCGTTCGGTAACCGTATTGGCCGTGCCGCTGCTGACGGTGCTGTTGCTGGCCGCAACCAGCCGGCGTGACGGCCCGCGGGATTACCGCCTGCAGTTCTGTTTCGTGTTGCCGGTCATGCTGCTGGTGATGAAAAACTGCTGGGTGAACTACCAGATCGTGTTGCTGCTGCCGATCGTGCTGCTGGTGGCCAGTGCGCTGGAAACACGCAATGGCCTGCGTGCCTTCAAATGGCTGGTGGCCATTGCCGCGGCCGTTCCGCTGCTGCAGAGCGTCACTTACCCGGGCCTGGAACTGCCGCATTACCAGTGGCTGCAACACCAGCCCTGGGGGGATGCGCTGGTGGCAGGCCTGCAAACGGGCCGGCTGTATTCGCCGTTGTTGCTGTGGGCGGGTATCGGCACCGTGCTGGCCTGGGAAGCCTGGCGTCACCCGCCAGTGCCGTCGCAGGGCTGAATGAAGGCATGGCCGGCATGCCCTGCCGCTGGCCGGTTTGATGGAGTACTGCCGTGTCCCGCCTCAAGGTCCGCAAGATCGCTTTCCGCTTCGGGGATGACATCCCGTTCCAGTTCAACCCGCACAACCGGCCCTGGAGCAATTTCGTCAACTACGTGACGGTGATTGCCCCCGGTTTCGAGCGCTACTTCATCCGTGCCATCCGTGCTGCGCTGCCGCAGGTCCGTGACCCGCGCGTGCGTGACGACGCCGAGCTGTTCTGCCAGCAGGAAGCGCAGCACTCGCGCCAGCACCTGGCGCACCTGCAGGCACTGAGCGTGCACTATCCCGGGCTGGATGAAACGCGGCAGGCCGTGCTGGATTCGTACGAAACGCTGTTTGCCGCGCAGCCGCTGGCCTTCCACCTGGCCTATGCTGCGACGGTCGAACTGGCCTTCGGCCCGTTGGCGAGCTTCCTGATCCGTTACCGTGACCCGCTGTTCCGTGGCGGCGATGCGCGCATCAGCTCCTTCCTGCTGTGGCACTTCGTCGAGGAGTTCGAGCACCGCAATGCCGCCATCGATGTCTTCCGGGACGTGGTCGGCAGCCATGCCTACCGGCTGCGGGCCATGGCCGGCGTGGTGCGCCACCTGGCCGGGGTTGCCCGCATTACCGCCGACGGGTTGCGTCGCCACGGCCCGCAGGGCGCGGGGGACATGGCCCGTACCTGGGGGCTGTTCCGCGGCATTCCCGCCACGGCCAAGCTGGGGCTGGGTTACGACCTGCTGTGCACCGTGCTGCCGTACCATGTGCCGGACAACATCGTGCAGCCGGATTGGGCCACGCAGTGGCTCGCCGACGAGGCAGCAGGCCACGACATGAGCCTGTACTATGCATCCTGAATACCCCGCGACGAAGGAGAATCCCATGCTGCTGGCACGTTTCATCATCGGCCTTACGGCCCTCATCTGGATGGGTTACGGCGGCTGGCTGTTTGTCGACCCGAAAGGCCTGTCGTACATGGGCATGGAATTCAACCACTGGAGCGTGACCGTCGAGGTGCAGGCGATGTACGGCCTGGCCGAGTTCGCCCTCGGTGTGTTTGCCGCGCTCGGCATCCTGCAGCCGAAACGCTACCTGCATGCCAACCTGGTGCTGTGGTGCCTGATCTACACCGCCTTGTGGGTCGGCCGCCTGGTCGGCATCTGGCAGTGGGGCGGCGGCGATTACTCCATCGTGTTCGGTGCCGCCGGCCTGCCGCAGAGCTACAACGCCGGCACGCTGCTGCTCTACGAGTTGCCGGCATCCGTGCTGTGCGCGATCGCCCTGTGGCAGCTGCGCAGGCACCCGGACCTCTGAGGCTGCCCGCCGTGTCCCTGTTGCAGCGGCCTGCCGGCTGGTCGCCTGCGCTGGCGCTGGTGCTCGTCGCACTGGCGGCCGCCAGCGTGTATGGCCTGGGTTTCGGCACGCCGTACCATGTCGATGAAGACCCGAACCTGGCGCTGGTGACCCGCCTGTTCGACGCCTCGCAGGCCTGGGCGCAGGTCCTGGCGCTCGACAGCACGCAGGCAGACTGGATCCCCTCGATGCTGCCCGGCTACCACGCGCTGCTGGCCGGGCTGCTGCGCCTGGGTGGGTGGCCGCCGGTGCTGGATGTGGTGCGGGCGTTGTCCCTCATCGCGTCACTGGGCACCGTGGCCGCCGTGATGTGGGCTGCCCGGCCGCTGCTGCAGGGTCACGCAGCCCTGCGCGGCCTGCAATTTGCTGCCCTGCCGATGTGTTTCCCGCTGTTGCCGCTGGTCTATACCGATGTGGTGGCGCTGCTGTTTCCTGCGCTGGCTGCCGGGTTTTATTTCCGCGGCCAGCCGTGGCGGGCCGGCTGCCTGGTGACGCTGGCGCTGTTGTTCCGGCAAACGAACATCTGCTGGCTGCTGATGCTGTGGGCCATGGTGCAGGTCGATGCCACGGGGTATCGCCTGCGCCTGCCTGATGTGCAGGACGCCGCGCGGCGTGCCATGGCCTTCCTGCCGGGGCTGCTGCTGTTCATCGCGTTTGTGGCCTGGAACGAGGGTGTTGCCATTGGTGCGTACCGTGACCAGCAAACGGTGACGCGACCACACGGCGGCAATGTGTTTTTTTTCATGCAGCTGTTTTTCCTGCTGTTCCTGCCCTGGCTGCCGGCGCGCTGGCCGCTGGTGGCGCAGCGCCTGCGGCAGGCCCGGGTATGGCTGCTGCTGGTGGTGCTGTTCCTGCTGTATTTTTTCACCTACCACGGGGATCACCCCTGGAACATCCTGTTGCCGCATTTGTTGCGCAACAAGATGCTGGCCGTGCTGTTCCATAGCCCGGCGACTTTCCTGCTGGGGTATGTGCCTGTGGCCGTGACGGCGCTGCTGTGGCTCGACTGGCCCTTGCTGCGGGCTTCCGCCAGGCTGTTGTTGCCGTTTGCCCTGCTGTCGCTGCTGCCGATACACCTGATCGAGCCGCGCTATTACCTGCCGGCATGCCTGTTCCTGCTGTTGTTCACCCGGCCGCAGCCCCTGCGCCAGGAATGCACCCTGCTCCTGTGGTTCGCGCTGCTGTCGGCGGCGGTGGTGACGGGGCACCTGCAGCGCTGGTTCTTCCTGTAATCCCCCGGCGCGCCCGGCGTCACTCCCCCGGTTTCGGCGTACGCGCCAGGCACCACAGGTCGATGTGCTGCACGCCGTGCTGCCGCAGCAGGGTGCTGATGGCCTGCGCGGTGCTGCCGGTGGTGACCACATCGTCGACCAGTGCGATGTGCACCGGCAGTGCCGCCCTGACGGCAAAGGCACCGTGCAGGTTGCGGCGGCGCTCGCGGGCGCTGAGGCCCTGCTGGTGCGGCGTGGCGCGGGTACGGTGCAGGGCATCGGCCACGAGCGGGATGCCGAGCGCATGCCCCAGCTGGCGTGCCACCGCCTCGGCCGGGTTGAAGCCGCGTACGAGGGCGCGTCGCCAGTGCTGCGGCACCGGCACGAGGGCCTGTGGCCGTGCCGCGGCCGGCAGGGCCTGCAGCCGCTGCACCAGCAGGCGGGTGAACACGCGTCCGGCCGGGCTGTGGCCGCGCCGCTTCCAGTGCAGCAGGCGCGCGCTCACCGGTGCGGCGTAGGCGAGGGCGGCCACGCAGGCATCCCAGGCCGGCGGCTGCACGAGGCAGCTGCCACAGGCCGGCAGGTCGCCGGCGGGCAACGGCAGGCCACAGCGCGGGCAGGGGTGGGCGATGCGCGGCAGGTCGCGTTCGCAGCCCGGGCAGAGGTCGATGCGCCGGTCGCCGGCCGGTGCCTGGCACAGCAGGCAGGCGGGGGCGATCAGGGCGAAGGACAGGCGTTCCAGCCAGTGGTAAACCATCGGTACCCGTTGCGGTTGACAGCCGGTGGGCAGGGCCTATGATTGTCGGGCCGTGGCAGCCCCTGCTCAATGGGCAAGCCATTGAAAAACAATGAATTTACTGTGAGAGATTGGCCATGAATGCGCCCTTGACCAGCCCCCTGCGCCACGACTGGACCCTCGCCGAGGTACAGGCCCTGTTTGCCCTGCCGTTCAGCGACCTGATGTACCGCGCGCAGACGGTGCACCGCGCGCACTTCGATCCCAATGCCGTGCAGGTCAGCACGCTGCTGTCGATCAAGACCGGCGCCTGCCCGGAAGATTGCGCCTATTGCCCGCAGAGCGGCCACTACGACACCGGGCTTGCGAAGGAAAAGCTGCTGGAGATCGAGCGCGTGCTGGACGAGGCGCGTGCGGCCCAGGCCAGTGGTGCCAGCCGCTTCTGCATGGGTGCGGCCTGGCGCTCGCCGACCGAAAAGGACTGGCCCTGGGTGCTGCAGATGGTGCGCGGCGTAAAGGCGCTGGGCCTGGAAACCTGCATGAC